>SMTZ1_10016522_pt1 | contig 18648 bp, 18 predicted proteins | sample DeeMarSWOR136_30_FD_25667 | JGI IMG/M metagenome (IMG submission 25667)
TAGCACCGATCCCGTCAGTTTTGCCGGCGAAACATAAAAAGCAGGGTCTTTCAGGCCCTGCTTTTTTGTGCCTCGGGGGGAAGGGATCAGCGGTCTCCAGCCCTCGCTATAAGGCAGCGGGATCTTCGACAGTCACTCAAAAGACCCTTCAAAATCTTCTTCTGTGGTCAACGGCTTTCGCCTGTAATCACTCGTATTCATTTGCCGGAAAAACCTCATGTTTCACGTCTCGAGACCCTATTGCCTGTTTCCCAGGATGCGAAAAATTTCGAAAAACTGCGAAAATGAAAGAAAATAGACAATCAGCATTGTGGATAAAATGTTCAACAAATGTGTTTATCCTATCAAGTCTATGAATTCACTTCTAATTTTCACCAAAAAATCCATTGATATTACGGTAGCTTAGGCAACAACAAAATTATCCATTCCTCTTAAACGCTTACCGTCCTGAAAAAAACTGAGGAGAAAACTGGCTATTTGTGCCTATTCCTATCTGCTCAGTTTTGACAGCTCCGTATGTTCGCCGAACGTTTTCCTACACGGTCCATATTCCTGAAAGGCGTAAGGATCAGGATCGGAGAAGCGGACAGGACCGAAGAAAACCCATCGCCTCCGCAGAAGGGATAGATCCAAAGATCAGGGTAGAGCGCAGGGCCGTGATGCGTTAGTTCCTTGAGCCACGGTTCCCTCAATTTATCCCCAGCCCATCGCTTAACTTCCTAAAAACCCTTTCGATTGATGCACATGTCCTGAGACCACGACCGTCTCAGAATCTAGTGTTCCGTATCATATATTCTTGTATTATAAAGTGATGGCCTGTTCCTGAAAGACGATATCTCAAAAGAACTCCACTGCGCATTGCCGTGGTCTGATCTTTGAGGGTTCCTGCCCGCTCGTGCCTTTGCTCATTTTGGCTGAAAAGCCTCACCGTTACGCCACTCACTATGCTGCCGCCTTGGCAAGCGAGCAGCTCGCATGGCGGGCGGGTACGCCCGGAAAGCCCTAGCAGAATCTCTCGTTCCGACGTATTTAGGATCTTATTAAACCCTCAAAGATCAGACCACCTCTCCCGAAGCCCTTAGATATCGTCTTGAAGGAATGGGCCATCACGCAGTCAATACGAAAACACGATCTTTAGATATGCGGATTTATGATACATGGCTAGTTAATGGAGTGAGGGGATTCCTCTCAGAGAAGGCGTCCAAATGGTGCCTTCGGAAAAGGGGTTTTGTCCAACGTCCCTTGCCATCCCATCACATCAAGGTATACTATAATGAAAAATACGGATCCATATTTGCGAATCGAAGCACCAAGCAAAACCTTGCCGCCTAACTGAGGATGATAAACCATGGAACCGAAGACTGCGCTTTTTCTGATGCGTCTCGGCATGCTCCTTGTCATCATAGGGGCTGTCGTTTTCTTTTTGACCGGGGATCCTTATCAGCCCATAGTCAATCATATGCTTGTTTGGGGTTGCGGTTGCGCAACAGCCATTTACTTTGCAGGCTTTAGCGCCATCAATCGCTTGTGGGAACGGGTGCAGGAGTCGAGAAGAAGGGAACCGCATATATCCGCCGCGAGCGACATTGCCGCCGACCTGAGGGAGATTCATTCCCTTCTCAGATAGTGCTGTCAATCCTGGGACAAATCTTGAAATCTCTAATAAAATCAGGTAAAATAACGCATAAAAGAAAAGCAGGTCAATGGGTCCATGGATGAAAATCGAGTTGTTGATCTGTTCCTGGTAGGAATTCTTGTCTTGGGAACAGCCTTTCTTGTTGGATTCTACTTTCTCACATCCCATCATCCCTATGTGAAACCAGCCTTTGTGACAAGCCCTGGGGAAAACACTGCTTTCGGTGACAAGAAGACAGCGGGATCTCGTCTTTCATTTCAAGTTCCTCTGTCTCGTGGCGGCCATGAGGTTCAATCAGGCAAGGGGAGGGTGGCCCATCCATCCGGAGAAGTGGGGGAGGCCATGGCGGAGCAGAAGGCAACCGGGTCAAAGGATGATTCCCCGTCACCGGAGAAGAGCTTATCTTCTCGGGTTGCGCCGCTCGCGGTTACTGGGGATGTGCTTGCGACTCCAGCAAATGAGCCTGCGAAGGAGAACCCCATGCCTAGCCCCAGCCTCCCCTCTGAGCATTCTGAAAAAGCATTCCAGGAGACTGCAAAAGCCAATGGGAACTTCTACTTGGCCCAAGAGATCGAGGATGGGGTCATCACGGGCAGGAGAGGCGCAGCGGACGACAAGGCCGACTTCTATAAGATCCGAGCAAAGGGGGGCCGGATGACCCTCAAGATCGAGTCCTCTTCGGGCAAAGAAGAGCAAGACTTCGTGATGGCCTTATTTGATGCAAACCGAAAATTGATGGAAAGTATTTCGGAAAAGGCGAATTCTGCTTTGTCATTTGCTGTTACACCCGAAGCCACTTACTACATCAAGCTGGATCTCAAAAATAGCCCCATTGAGGAACCTGCATACCGTTTGCAGATCCACTTTAACTGATCGGATTTACGGAGCTGTTTCGCGGTTGTTCCGTCCCCCCATCATAGAACTGAGCATGTCCCACATCTTTTGCTGGGCACCGGGGGTGAATGGGAGATCTGGATGATTTCTTGGGGACAGGAAGGCTTTTCTTGCGTTCCGAGGCTCCCGGGCTGGTCTTTTCTGATGACTTATCCACGGGGGAGTTCTGCCCCCGACCCATTCCACCCTTCGGGATGGCTGCGGTTTCCCCCATGGATAAGTCATGAAAAGACGGTGCCCTCCCACCAGTCACTTCAGAAAAGCCTCCCTGTTCCCCGGGTAGACAACGCTTGGGGATTCTACGGAGCACATCTACCCCCGTTGTCCAGCAGGCGACTTATGGGTAAGGGTGAGATCATAGAAAGGGGCGGATGAAGGTCGTGGAAACCAGGATGGGCATTTGACCCTTGGATTGGCACTCAGCATAATATTGGAGGCGTCTATGATGAATGATGGAAGTCTCGGCATAAGGAGAATGTTTAGGATGAAACCCGGCAAAGGTCATCGATTTATCAAGGGTCTCTTAATGGGGTGTGTCATGGTGGGAATGATCGGCGCATGCGACGGCGGCGAAAAGGTTGTGGATGAGGTCACCGGAAATCGCGCGGTCAAGCAGTACCACAAAACCAAGAAAGATATAGACAGGATCGCTGACCAGCAGTCACAAAGGTATGATCGCATAGCCGATGATGAAAAGGCCCGGGTCGGAAAATAGTTGGATCACATGATCTTCCCATATCTTTCCAGACGCCAGAAAGCTTTACGAATTCTTTCCCCCTGGGTCGGGCCCTTTATGTCTTTGATGAAATGGATCATTAGAACGATGGCTATGAAAACAAATCCTATCCAAATGGCAGATGATGTGAGTATCGTCATTTTAACCTCCTTTCACTGACGGTCCGCCGCTCCCGATATGAATGTCTGCGCTTTTCACGCTGCATGCGGCGCAAAAAAACAGAAAAACAACGCAGCCCAGTAAAACGAGCAGATAAGTTATATTGGATCGTCTCATCTGATCCTCCTTCAAGGTGGCTTGGTGACAGGGTTAATACCCTTTTGCCAATGATTCGGGCAGACTCCATTCGTGAAGCCTGCTCTGTTCCCACTCAGAAAATCCCAGCAAATCCAAGAAAGCAAATAGAGGCAGCAAGACCCATGCCACGCCGTTTCAGGATGGACAGAAAAGTCTAAGGCCCTGATTTTTCAGTTCTTTGGATTATGGATTGTGGGGGGTTTGCAGCAAACAGGATGGTCTTTTGGGGTTCACAGTGGTGATCGTGTACACTTTTTGTAGATACACCCTTTTCATTTTTTGGATTCTGAATATAATGGGCCTCACCGTAGTCAAAGGATTCTAAATGACCCACTGACAGACCCTTTTCTTGGGCTTCGGGATGAATGGGGGGCTGTCACAGGAGGGCTTTAACCAAGCCTAAAGTAAGGAGAAAACCGATGAAGAGAGTGTGTTTCCATCTTCTGTTTCTAGGCATATGTCTGAGCATGGGCCAGTGGGCCTTGGCACAAGACCAGGGGGAGCCTGACATAATCGTGGAGAAATCCCGCATCGTTGTTCAAGAGATGATGCTCAGCCAGGACAAGGAGGCTCCTCTGGATCTGATCAAAAAAAGCTCGGGGTTGGCCATCATTCCGGACATGATCAAAGGCGGTTTTGTGGTCGGTGGTTCCTATGGGAAAGGGGTTGTTTTCGCCCACAAGGAGGGCGGCGAGTGGTCAGGGCCTGCTTTTATACACATCGGCGCAGGCAGCTTTGGACTTCAAATTGGGGTTCAGTCTACGGATTTAATCCTTGTGATAATCGGCCAAAAGACCATGGATTCCTTTCTCAAGGCAAAGTTCAAACTAGGCGGTGACGCTGCCATTGCAGCCGGGCCGGTGGGTGCCCAAGCCACAGGTGCCGTGGATATTCTCCTCAAAGGCGGCATCTACTCCTATTCCAGGACCAAGGGGCTCTTTGCCGGCGTGTCACTGGAAGGTGCTGCCATTAAATCAGACACCGGCTTGAACCGTGCTTACTACCAAACGACGGAGGACACCCGGGAAATTTTGTACGGCAAAGTGGCCACGCCAGCCACAGCCGAGGAGGTCATTGCCGTACTTACGGGAATTAAGTAGGAAAACGAGAATCTTGTCCAAAGACGACAGGTTGTATTGACCTACTTGGGTTGTCCTTTATTCAATCCTGTTGCAATGGCGTCATCCAAGACTTCTGGGCTGAGTCTTGTGATAATTCTACCGTTGACCAAAACGGTAGGAATACCGCGAATACCTATCTTTCTGCCATCCCTAAAGTCCTGCGCGAGGAGGTCATTGACAGGTGCGGAATTCATGTCTCTCGCGAATTGTACCATGTCAAGGTTGAGTCCCTTTGCGATTTCCAGAATCTTGTTGTCGTCAACGGATTGATAGTTCTCCATGAGCTTTTCATGGAACGCCCAGAATTTGCCTTGCGCATTGGCTGCGAGAGCAGCGGCTGAGGCTTTTTTTGCGTATTTGTGGCTGCGGAGCGGGAAATGTTTGACCACCAGTTTGACGTCATTCGGATGTTTATCCAACACCTGTTGGAGGAGCGGCTCGAGCCGCGCACAGTAAGGTCATTGATAGTCGCTGAAAACCACGATGGTGATAGGAGCATCCGACACGCCTTTGAAGGGCCGGCCTGACACATCCACCGTGTGGACCTGTTCCAGTTTTATAACCTTGATGGCTTTTGACGTCGTGCTGGTCAAAATGATGGTTTTATTTTTGTCAGACCAGGTGATTCTGTCAAATGCTTTGTCAATGGGAATACGGTTCGTCGGTCTGTCCTCAGTGTCATCGTAGACAAGAACCGACCCCGGCACGAGAACGAAGATGAACGCACCATCAGAGGAAGCGGCAATATCCAACGGTTGGTCCTCAAGGTTCATCTCCTTGACGACTTCCCAGTCCACCATGGCTGAAGCCATAGGAAGAGACCCTATCCAAGCAAACAGGCCGAGCAGTAAAATAATCCGCAACTTCACAGGATGTTTCAATTTGGTTTACCTCCATCTCATAAGATCAACTTATCCTATAGTCTAATGATTTTTGTGGAAAAGGCAAATCCCTTTTCCCGCGGCCCGCAACAGACGTCAAGTGTGAACCATGTTTTAACCGCCTTTTTAGATACAAAAAATCAAAGGGCCTGAGAGGTCCTTCATCCTTGTCTTACAGGATTATGGTACGCCCCGCGCGGCGGAACATTGACCTGGGTTATGACCGCGTGCTATTTGGAACTGGAGAATTGACTTATCTGCAAAGAAAAGGAAATCTAGGGATGGCTATTCCGCAAAAAGGGATTGCAAAAGAAGCGCTCTTTCATGAATTGGAAGCGCTGCGGGCTCATGACTTAGATTGGCACTCGGGAAGAGCCTTTGCCTATGTATTCGATCCTGGGCCGGACGTCATGGAAGTAGGAAAACAGGCCTATTCCATGTTCCTGAACGAGAATGCTCTGGATTTTTCAGTGTTTCCAAGCCTATTGCAGCTCGAAAATGAATTGGTGGCCATGGCACGGGAACATGTCCACGGTGACGAGCAAGTGGTGGGCAATTTTACGAGTGGCGGCACGGAGAGCATCATTCTGGCTGTTAAGGCGGCAAGGGACTATTTCCGGAGCCGAAAGCCGGAGATCAGCGAGCCTGAGATGGTTCTGCCTTCAACAGCCCACGCAGCCTTCCACAAGGCGGCCCACTACCTGGATGTAAGGGTGGTGCAGGTTCCCGTTGAGTCTGAGACATTGAGGGCCGACGTGGATACAATTCGTCAGGCCGTCTCCCCGCACACCATTCTTTTGGTAGGATCAGCCCCGTCTTACAGCCACGGGGTGGTTGATCCTATTCGGGAACTCGGCGAGCTCGCTTTGAGCAAGGGTTTGCTTCTTCACGTGGATGCTTGCATGGGCGGGTTTATGCTCCCTTATTTCAGGCGCCTGGGTGCTCCGGTGCCGGACTTTGACTTCACTGTGCCCGGCGTTAGCTCCCTGTCGATGGATCTGCACAAATTTGCTTACACGCCTAAGGGGGCGTCCATTATCTTGTACCGCAGCAAGGAGATCCGAAAGTACCAGATTTTCGCTTGCTCAAGATGGACCGGCTATACCATGGTCAACAACGCCGTGCTGAGCAGCCGGTCCGGAGGGCCTATGGCCGCGGCTTGGGCCGTGCTCAAGTTTATCGGGGAGGAGCGTTATCTGGAGCTTGCCCAAAAGAAGCTCGAAGCAACGCGCAAAATCGTGGAAGGAATTCAGGGCATCAGGGACCTGCGCTTGCTGGGTAAGCCCGACATGTGCCTGATCGCCTTTACCTCGGATACGGTCAATGTGTTTCACATTATTGACGAAATGAAAGAACGAGGCTGGTACATCCAACCAGCGCTCGCTTTCGATCGCTCCAAGGAACACATTCACATGTCCATCAATGCATCGAACGTGAACTGGGTGGATGAATTTCTCTCCGATTTGGAGGCCTGTGTAGAAAAAGCAAAGGGCATGTCAGCAGGCGGTCTGGCTGAGGCACTGAAAGAAGGCCTTTCCAAGTTGAACCTCCCGGAACTAACGGAGGAAGCCCTTTCAAAGATGGTCGCCGCGCTTGGCATGCAGGGGGACAGCTTGCCGGAGCGAATGGCGGATATCCAAGCAATACTGAATGTGTGCCAGCCTGTGGTGCGTGAACGGCTCGTCACCGAGTTCGTGAATGAGCTTTTTCGCACCAAAAACCGCAGGCTATGAACTGAAGTCGTTTTCCAACAATGAGGCCCGCTTCGTGAGCGACATTGGAGGATAGACCATGGAAAGCCCCTTCCCCTTTGGGCCGATCCTTCTTTTTGCCTTCTTGTCTGCGCTGCTTCTTTCGGGAATCGGCCTGAGGGCTAAGATCCCTTTCTTTCAGAGATTTCTGGTGCCCAGCTGCCTCTTGGGAGGCCTTTTGGGCCTGGTCTTTACAAATACGGGAATGGTGCCGTTTTCCTTTTCGCGACTGGAGAAGTGGCATACCATTTCTTCAACATTTCCTTTATTTCCGTGGGATTAACCGGAAGTACCACCCGGCAAAGCGCACTGAAAAAGGACAAAGGGCCCATGGGTGGTTCTTTATGGATGGCGCTCACGCAGGGGGTTCTCTTTCCCCTTCAGGCTGTTGTGGGTGGTTTGTTTGTCATCGCTTTCGGCGCCCTGGGCATGGATCTTTTTCCAACCTTCGGCTTCTTTGCGCCTCTGGGCTTCGAAGAAGGACCCGGTCAGGCTTTGTCCATTGGCAAGGTTTGGGAAAGCTTCGGCTTTGAAAATGCCGCGACCGTCGGGCTCACCTTTGCTGCCATCGGTTTTTTCTTTGCTTTTTTTGTGGGGGTGCCTCTCGTGAATTGGGGGATTAGAAAAGGCTTGTCAGCGAAGGGGACGAAAGAATCGCCTCACGGCATGTTGACCGGTGTCATCCCTCGCGACCAGGAGCAAGAAGAGGCGGGTAGGCTCACCCTTCATTCAGGCAACGTGGATAATCTGGCGTTTCAGGCGGCTTTGGTGGGTGTGGTTCTCTTCGCAACCTATGCCTTTGTACGCTTACTCGGCAGGGTGGTCCCCTTGGATGTGGCCAAGATGTTGTGGGGCTTTTTTTTCATTTTCGGGCTGGGGATTGCCCTCCTTTTGAGAGGCCTCATGGCAAGAATCGGTCCAGGCCGCCTCATCGACCCGGGTATCCAGCGACGGATCACCGGCTGGTCAGTGGACTTTTTGATTGTCTCAACGGTTGCCGCGATCCAGCTCCCCGTGGTATGGAAATACATGATTCCCATTGTCGCTATTTCTCTCACAGCCGGATTTGTCACCACTGTGGTTGTTCTTTATCTTGGGAGGCGCACACCGTCTTACAATCTGGAGCGGTCCGTGGCTATTTTCGGAACGGTCACCGGGACCGTGTCATGCGGGCTTTTGCTCCTCAGAATTGCGGATCCGGATTTCAGCACCCCGGTCGTGATAGAGATAGCGCTCATGAATGTTATTTCCATCCCCATCATCGGGGCCTGCTTGGTGCTTCTGAACGGTCCGATTTGGTGGAACTGGAGTGTGGGGCTCAGTGTGGCCGTCTTCTCGGTGATCGTGGTGGCGTGCCTGAGCCTCATTAGGGTGTTCGGGTTGTGGGGGCCGCCAAGGTTCTGAGACCCTAGAAGCCCCCTCATTGGGTAGCCCAAAGGCGGGTCCTCCGGGCCCGGCTTCTTTACTATGTGCAGGAATGATCCTGGTGAAGTGAAGGGAGCGGACAATGAAACGGACTGTGCTTGGGAAAACCGGTATTGAAGTGAATCGGCTGGGTTTTGGCGGCATTCCCATTCAAACGGTGGAGGAAGCGGAGGCGGTGGAAACAGTGCTCCATGCCGTAGAAAAAGGGGTGGATTTTATAGACACCTCGCGGGCATACACAACAAGTGAGCGGCGCATCGGCCTGGCTCTTCAACAAACCGACAAGAAGGTGGTTATCGCCTCCAAATCTCAAAATCGAACCTACGACGGCGTCCGGGCTGATTTGGAGGAAAGCCTCAGGGAACTCCAGACCGAATTCATCGATCTTTACCAGTGTCATTTTGTCAGGGACGAAACCGAGTACCAACAGGTCATTTCTTCGGGAGGCGCACGGGATGGGCTCTTGAGGGCCAAAGAGGAAGGCTTGATCGGGCACATCGGCATCACGAGCCACAGCCTCGATCTCATGGATCGCGTGCTGGACGATAACCTCTTCGAAACTATTATGGTGTGCTATAGCTTTCTTGAGCCCGCGGCGCGGGACAAGATCATCCCCAAGGCGTTGGAGAAAAATGTGGGTGTTCTGGCGATGAAACCCTTTTCCGGCGGTGTCATCGACAGCCCGGAACTTGCCTTGAAGTATGCTTTGTCTTATCCGCGTATCGTGGTCTTGGCCGGCGTGGAGCACAAGGCACTCTTTGATGAGAACTGGCGGGTCTACCAGGGTGCTTTGAACCTCACGGATGAGGAAAACAAGGACATTGACGAAATGCGCCGGCAGTATGAGAAGAGTTTTTGCAGACGCTGTGATTATTGCCAACCCTGCACAGAGGATATCCCAATCCAGGTCATTCTGGGTTTGCGTTCGATGGTCAAACGAATGGGAGAGGGTTTTTTGCAAAGAGAGTGGCCTAAGCAGGCAATCGAAAAAGCCAGAAACTGTTCCGACTGCGGTGAGTGTATGGCGCGCTGTCCCTATGGTTTGCCCATACCCGAATTAATCAGGGAAAATTTGGAATGGGTGGATGAACAGTTAACATCAACCCGGCACTAAGGTGATCAGAAACATGGTCGCTCTATCTTGAGGTGAGACAAATTCGTAGAAAGGAGGACTGTCATGACCGAGAGGCTTTCTTTCACCAAATATGAAAACGAATGCCTTCCCCGCTTCAGGCAAAAGATTAACGAAGCAGAGTCCACGGAGGATGTGAAAAAGTTTTTTGTGTACACCGTCAAAGATCTGCTGGAGAGTGTCTTTGAGGGAGACATGGAAATTCAGTACGAGGATGTGTCGCTCAAACCGAGCAGCAAATCTCAGTATGCTGTCAGTGAACGACTGCTTTCCTCTAAGCATTTCAAGTCCATATGGTCCCGCTCAGACCTTCCCCGTATGATCGCCCGGTTTGCTGAGTCAGCGATCCGTCGCTGTAGACGGCTGGAAAAGCACCATGAAAAAACAGATGCCAAGATTAGGATGTAGCGACCCTTCAGGGCAATCTGCCGGGCACTGTCGGATGAAAGGTGGGGAATATGAAACCCGGTCGTGATCGCTCATTTGCTTCCATTGACCGTATCCAGAAAGGGTTCATTGATGTGGGTTACGTTTGCAGCCGGCAGATCGCAACGACCCTCTATCTTGCCTATCACCTGGATAAACCCATTCTCGTCGAAGGGCCCGCAGGGGTGGGCAAGACAGAACTGGCCAAAGCGTCAGCGTCTTACCTTGGGGTGCCGCTGATCCGGCTTCAATGTTATGAAGGGCTTGACGAGTCCAAAGCGCTTTACGAATGGAAATACGGTAAGCAGTTGCTCTACACCCAGATTCTGAAAGACAAGCTCAATGACATCATGCAGGGCGCAGAGGACATAGCCTCATCCATTCAGAGACTTCGCCAGTACAACGATATCTTTTTTTCTCCCGATTTCCTCGAGCCAAGACCTTTGCTCAGAGCGCTGCAGGAAGAGACAGGCGCGGTCCTCTTGGTGGATGAAGTGGATAAGTCCGATCAAGAGTTTGAGGCTTTCTTGCTGGAAGTGCTTTCCGACTTTCAAGTTTCCATTCCGGAGATTGGCACCATCCAGGCTGATTTGAAGCCCTTCGTGGTTCTCACCAGCAATAACACAAGGGAGATGAGCGAGGCGCTGAAGCGTCGGTGTCTGCATCTTTTCATTCCCTTTCCGGAGGCCAAGCTGGAAAGAGCCATTATCCAGGCCCGCGTACCGGACCTTTCAGAAGCCCTGAGGCGTCAGTTGGTTAGCTTCATCCAGCAAGTGCGAGGGCTGGATCTCAAAAAAGCCCCTTCTGTGAGTGAGACGATCGACTGGGCAAAGGTCCTGGTGCTTCTTCATGCCTCCAAACTGAATCCTGATCTCGTTAAGGACATAGAGAGCGTTGAGGGGCATATCCACGACCTAACCAGGAAAGCCGTCGAAGCCAAGTAGATCAAATTCCATGGAACAGGTTCTCCAAGATCTGATTACAGCGCTGCGCCGTTCCGGGGTGCGTATTTCTCTGTCAGAAAGCATGGACGCGGTATCCGCGGCCAAGCTCATTGGCTATGACGACAGAACAATGTTGAAGGACTCCTTGGCCGCCACGCTGGCCAAATCGCAGCCGGAAAAAGAGATCTTCAAGGCCTGCTTTGACCTCTTTTTTTCTCTAGACGATTCCTTGGATACTGACAACGGTGGGCGTATTCCTTCCAGCGGAGCCACAGACGGGGAGGACAGTCCCCTTACCCGGATGGTCCTGGCCGGTGACAATGCCGGAGTCTCTATGGCCATGAGAGAGGCTGGGGAGCACGTTCGCATTGAAGGGATTCGATTTTTCACTCAGAAGAGCCTGTATGCTCAAAAGATCATGAAGCACATGGGTCTGGAGGGGCTGGACGGCGACATAAGAAGGCTCCAAGAAGACAAGGCCCTGTCCTCACAGCAGAAGGCGAGGGCGCTACAGCAGGCGAGAGCCCAGCTCCATGAGAAAGTCAGAGATTTTGTGGAGCGGCAGTACACGCTTTTTGCCCATGCTGCGACTGAGGAAATGATGCTCAAATACCTCAGGGATGCACGGCTGTCTCATGTAGAGCAGCAGGACTTTGACAGAATACACGTTCTGGTTCGCAAAATGGTAAAGCGTCTCAACGACGTTCATTCCAGAAGAAAGAAGAGGTCAAAAAGGGGTTGGCTGGATTTCAAGAGGACCCTTAGAGACAACCTTGCCTACCAGGGGCTTCTATTTGAGCAGCGGTGGAAGGCCAGGAAGGTCGATCGCCCGGACATCCTGGCGCTGTGCGACGTTAGCCGATCGGTGCAGACTGTGGCAAGGTTCATGTTGCTTTTTCTCTACAGTATCAATGAAGCCGTAGCAAGAACAAGGTCTTTTATCTTTTGCTCCAATCTGGTGGAGGCGAGTCACACCTTCGAAGAACACCCTGTTGAGGAAGCCCTGGTGAGGCTGCAAAGGGGACAAGGCCTTGAGATACAATTCGGCCGAACCGATTATGGCCAAGCCTTCCGGGATTTCAAAGAGAGGTGGCTCAAATTGGTGACGAACAAGACAACACTTCTCATCCTGGGGGATGCTCGCAATAACTACAACGATCCTGAAACGGGTATTCTGAGATTGCTCCATGAAAGGAGCAAGCGGGTGATTTGGCTCAACCCGGAACCGCCGTCCTTTTGGGGCACGGGAGACTCAGAGATGAAAAGGTATCTTCCCTATTGCTCCCTGGTGAGGGAATGCAGCACGGTCAACCACCTGGAAAGGGCCGTGGATTTTCTTCTCAAGCCCCGCTGATTGACGCCGCTTTTTCAGCCTGCCGAGCCGGCCGCACAAGAAAAAACATTTCAAGGGAACCAATAGATCAAGCATGGCCGACGATATCTCCGAGCTGTTGCATAGGGCTAAAATGTTACGTGGCAGGAGGCATTCCTGCAGAGACAGCAAAGCGGAATTGCATACGAGGAAACGGCATGTCGCGTATTTAAAGGACGTATTGGTATGTTAAGGGGCGAAAGAAACAGAAAGCAGGGGTTGTATTGACATGACGAAGAAAAAAGTCCAAAATGACGATTAGAACAGCCTGTTACCATCCTTTGTCCGCGCAGGGCTGGGGATGGGGTAATGACGAAAAACCTTTGGAGAAGGAGAGGAGAGATGCTGGCACTGAGAAGAGTTCTGGAATCTATTGAAAAGGGGTTGGAGGGTCTTGCACAAAGAACCAAGGACATGCAAAGGTTGTTGGACAATCTTGAGCAAGCCCTTGCCGTGGAGCAAACCAAAGCAAGGCGTGCACCTGTAAGGAAAAAAGCAATCAGAAGAACGCCTGCTAAGAAGCCTTCAGCCAGGAAAAGGCCATCAAAGTCAACAGGGACGGATGTGGTTTTAGCCATCATTGGTAAAAGCAGGAAAGGGGCGACTACGGCACAGATAAAGGCCAAGACAGGCTACAGTGAGAGAAAGATCTGGGATATCGTCAACAGGCTGAAGAAGCAGGGCAAAATCAAGAGTGAGAAAAAGGGCGTTTACATGAAGGCTTGAAGGAGGGCATCTATGGGAATCTTATTCGGAGCAGAACTGTCCATACCTGTTTTCCAGATTATATTGCTTCTCTTGCTCAGCACGGTCACTTTGCTTTTCGGCAAGGTGAAGCTGGCGTTGCTCATCAATTATTCTTTCACCCTGTATTGGGGGTATGGGCTCAACCTGGAGCAGTTAACAGAATCAGGATTAAAGAACCTCAACGCGTATACCCTGCTTTACTTTGGACTCGGTCTGTGCATCGTTATCCTCGCGCTTATCGGATTCCTATCGCCTACGAGGCCCAAGAAAGCCTCTTAGAGATCAACCCGACGGCTTGGCCTCTGTCTCTGATGCGAGATGCTCATATTTTGCTCTAACCAGTTCAAATCCTTCCTTGTTTTTGATCTCTTCCGCATACCATAGAGGCAAGAACCACCGCCCTCTGTAAACGGCAACTTTTCTGAAGAGGTCGCTGTGCCTGGCGACCATTAAGTCGAAAGCTCTGCCCTGCATCTTGAGCACAGAAGCGGCTTCATCCATGCTCGTAAGGTCTGAATATTCCGTTTTGTGTTTCTCTGTCGCAGGGCGTGATGGCATCAGGACCATTTCCTCGCAGAGTTGCCCCTTCTCCTGTACGAACAACATGAGTAGACGGGATTTGAGAGTGTAGAAAAGGGGAAAGACTTCGAATTCGAGGTCTCTTCTCGGAAGCTCCCTCAAGGGGATTTCAGGCTTCTGACGCATGAAACGTTCCCAGTCATCCTTGATCCTGTGGGCTCTCCATGCGGCAATTCTTTTGAGTTTTTCCTTTTTGTAAGTGCTTACGGCTCGACCCAAATAGCGCTTAGAGCTCTTTTTCGCGTATTTCGTGAGCAACGCGATGCGATCTTCCAATTCAGAGAAAAGGACCAATCCTTCCCGAGCACTGTAAATCTCCTCTCTAAGTTTCTCCAGCGTGAATCTTTTGCCCGACTGTAAAGCTTTTTCAAGCCCCTTCTTCAGCCTTAGGGCTCTGAGATAGGTTTTCTTTGAAACCGTTCTGAGTTCGCCCGATTCATATCGGCTAAACTGTTGATTGAGCAGTCGTGAAGGATTGACGTCCAGTTTCTCTTCCAGGTATTGCAGAAGCGGTTTGATTTCTTCGTAATGCACACGGTCTTTATCATCGAGGTCTTCAAGTTCCTCTATCCAATCTTTGATCATTGCCGTATTAAAGCCCTGAGCCCGGAATTTGGCTTCCATGATGTGTTCCAGTCTCGCATCCACAGTCTTTGTTCTTCCGGAGAAAATCCTGTAGTCTACTTTAGTGCTTACCTTTTCGGGGTAAAACGCTCTGTATAGATCTGCTTCCTTGACACCATCATTGAGAAAGAGCCAGAGCCTCACCATTTCCCTGAAGAATGTGCCATCCACCCTTCTGAACCCTTCCTGGGGAGGGTCTTGTCCGAAAATAATTCTGTAGTCCCTGGCTGAAAGAGAGCTGATACGTCCGTGGACCAAGTTATAGACCAGGCTGTAAGGCAAGCCCTTGCTGTGGGAAAATTCAGAGACCGAACCGCTTTTGAAGATATGGTCGAAAAAAGTCCTCAAAAGCTCCTCCGTTATTTCAATCCTTGAATATGCAGATGATTCCAGTTCTGTATGCATGTCCCATTCCTCAAACGGTTCACAAACCACTCATTTTTCAGGTTATATTATAATTCCTACCACTATAGTGGAAATTAACCGTCATCTTGGGTGTGTCAAGTCAGGGGGGGCTTTTCTGAATCTGTGGGAAGGAGGGACCTGCGCTTTACAATATTTTCTCTCTTCTCGTTTGAATAGGTTGGTATGTTCAGGTGGCTGATGGTTGGATACCGAGTTGAGCGGTTGACAATCGATTTTGTCCAGCGAAGCCAAGGGGATCAGTGAATCTTGTGCACGCTCAAGGCCGACCCAAGGGTCAAATTGGGCTTTTTAAACTGTGTTTTCATGGGATTCAAGTTAGAAAAACGCTGCGTGATTTTGTATGGGCAAAAAAACGCGGCGGCAGAGTCATCTGCCGCCGCGAGAGCGCAAAAGAGGGCGGAGGGAAGTCTATGTATTTCTTGAAATCGAAAGGGCGCTAGTACTCACGCACCTGAAACATGTAGTCCATGCTTGAATGGGGAAAAAACCTTTTCACCATGACCTGCAGCGTGACTGGCTTTTCACCCATACTCAAGCGGTACTTAACTTTGGCCTCACAAGGAACCCGCAAATCGATCAATGGGATCTCTTTGCCGTTGATGTCCCGAATGGTCGTTGATTGGTCGACCAGGAAATGCCGCTCTCCCACAACAATGGTGTTGGACGTCTTCCCGCGGATTTCCAGAATCGCGGATCGGACCACCCCTTTTGAAGTGGCCTCTCCTAGGCTGACACCCGGGCTGAAGAGCAACACGAGAAGCAGGATCAGTAGGCTGAGCCACAAGCAGATGCGCCTTGTGTATTGATCCTTGAAGAATGTTTGCATAAGCAATCCTCCTTATCTTTCTCGCCAGGACCTGAGGCTGCTCTTGATCAGCAATGCCGGGTTGAGAAGTTCGGTGAGAACATTCCCGGTGCTCTGCTGGACAAAACCCGTGGCCTCCTCCCCCAGTCCCACGTGAATTCCGAGGCTCGATGCCTTACCAAAACCCAAGTAAACACTGTCGATCACTTGGGTGACCACATTGCCCGCGATGGTTCGGGTCGTGGTCCCTTCATAGAACACAGGCTCCCACCAGGCCGTGCCTGTTTCAAAGTACAAGCCATACAGGTAGCTCTCTCCACCACAGCCACAGATATCCCCATTCGGCACAAAAGAGGGCATAAAGACGATGCCGCCGAGAATAGAAGGCTTTTGCACAACCCTTTCTTTTGATGTGTTGAGGGTCCTGTACCAGCCGTCCGTTGCTCGCGCCAAAGTAACAAGGTTCCTGTAGTCGCCGATACTGGTGTCCCCCTCATAGACCTCGCCCGTGGTGGTCACCACATAGAGGTCCGCCTCCAACAAGTCAGACAGTCCCAGTTCCAAAGCGCTGCTGTAACTGTGGTAGACGGTATCGCCGAAAGAGCCGGTTAAAGTGTGTTCCTTGTTGTAGAACGGGTCTTTCACGCCGAACAGGTACTGGGTGTCCGTGTCGATTTTGTCGTCCTCGCTGATGTATCGGCCCGTGCCGCCATAAAGCCACACGTTGCCCAAACCGTCTCGGCTGAGCGTCACAGGGGTGGTGACCGGTCGGGTGGCATTGAACAAGGCCGAGAAAAGCCACGGGTTCGTGCCATCCAGCGGATTGCTTGAGTAATTGGCTACATCGCTGTCGTCGTAGCTGCCGCTTGCATCCGCCCAGGGGATGGTCACCTTGTAGACCTTGCCCATCCAGGTGCCTCCCTGGAGAAAGGTTTCACCGAAGTATATGGCATCCACATTGAAGTTCAAGGTGACGTCGATGGTGACGGGCGAATTCAAGAAAGCATTGGACTCCCCGGTCACAAACAGCGAGTCATTACCGCCCGTTGCATAGGGGTCGCCTGTCAGCAAATCCACCACAAAGACGTGGCCATTCTGGGCGCTGCTTCCGTCATAATCACTTGGACCGGAGCCGAAAACGGCAAACCACGCGCCCCCGACCCGAACAATGGCCGGGATCGAAGTGGTCATCTGCAGATTCGCGTAAGTCCTTTCCCAGAGAAGCACAGGGTTTCTGGGATCTGTTATATCCATGCAGATGTAAGTCGGGTGGAAATTCCTGATTTCTGTGTCACCCACCGTGTTATCGTAGTCAAAATCGTCCTGGACTGGAATGGGCTTCCCGCCCATGTTCAGGCCCACAAGCAGGAAGGTCCCCCAGTTAGGATCCGTATCCGTGTCCGTGTAATGGGTGTCATCCGGCAGTATCTTGGCGTCAAAGACTTTGGGCTTCTGATCCACATAGTACACATGGGTGTAATCGGGGTAAGGCAGCCACTTGAGATGGGGCAGCAGGGTCTGGGGGATGTAGGCCCACAATTCATCCCCGATATTATCCCGGTCATACTGCCATGACGTGAAAGCATGGAGCATGCCGTCGTTGGCTCCCACGTAAACCACGGTTTCCCTGTTCTGGTAGGCCCTATAGTAGTCCTCATAGGATTGGTCGCCATAGAGGATGTGAAAGTTGTCCGGCGGCGCGGATATGGAAACAGGCGTGGAATGGACAATGTCTCCCAGCTTCCACACAGAGCCGTTGAGGACTCTGGGTCTCAGATCCGACACGTCCGTTCCTCGGATGTAGTCCATGAGATTCGTGACCCGATCGTCATGGGCGGAGCCCAGGTAGCTCCAGGCCGTATCATCCCTGACGCCCAAATAGGGCTTTACCAAAGAGGCTGTCGTGGTGTCAAAGGTTACGACCTCCCCGGCCGTGTCTAAGTGATTGTAACTGCCGTCATCCACCACACTGTCGCCGTTTTGGTCCAGGTAGGTGAAGATTTTCCTCGAAGCAGGATCCCGGTCTGCCAGCCGTTTTCCACCCTCCCAGAGGGGGCTGATTTCGTGAAGCGCCAGAATCTCAAAGGAGGCTGTGGCCACGTCCGGGTATGGGGTGTCCGCATCGACGTCGAATCGCTTTATTTTCGTGTCCCCTGAGTCAGGGTCTTCAAAGTAGGTGATGACCTTGTCTACCTCCACATTCAGGGCTTTGTCGCTGTCCGTGTCTTCCCTGAGATTCCCGTAAGGGTCCACCCAGAGGGACTGGAGGTATCCCACCCATCGAATGTCCGTAAGGTACTCGAGCACGGCGGGCCGGTAATAGGCCTGAACCAGGTTGGCCTCGCCCTCGCTGTTCGTGGCCAGAACAGACACCGCACTTCCGGAGGCCGCCCTTCGAAGGATGTCGTTCACTGCCCTGAGAAGGCTGGCCTCCAGTTGGTAACCGTTACTCGCCTTGTAGTAAGTGTCCGGGTCTCCGTTGCCGTCCGCATCCCACTCGGCTTGCAGCGTGGGCCGGTTGTCCCCGTTTTTTTCAATAAACCCGCCGTTCTTAGCGGCGTCTTTTAATAGCCCCTCTGCTTTGGGGTCGTCTCCAAAGGCATAAATGGTGTAGAGAATGAGGCTCTGGTCCCCGTCCAAGTCGGTCCTGAGATCGTTGGTTCGGGCATAAAGGGCCACGTCATCCAGGTAGTCTGTTCCGTAGAGGGCGTAGTCGTCACCAGGGTCAGAACTGTCCTCGTCGTAGTCCTTTAGGTTCTCGGTCCCGATGGTGTCGGGGATCATCATGTCATAGGTGGATGCACCGTCTGTCAGGAGGATGACGAAGCTCTTGGCGCAGTAAACAAACTCCG
>SMTZ1_10002719_pt1 | contig 18641 bp, 15 predicted proteins | sample DeeMarSWOR136_30_FD_25667 | JGI IMG/M metagenome (IMG submission 25667)
CTACAGTGCAGGGCAAGTGTCGCTGATGCAGCGAAAGTTATGACTTCCCACCAGATATCATGTATCGTTACACTCCAAGAAGATGAGGTGGTGGGCGTTCTCACGGAAAGAGACCTGCTCAAACGAGTTGTCGGCCAACAAAAGGACCCCGCTGACATCAGGCTTGAGAAAGTGATGTCTTCTCCGGTGATAAGTGTACCGCCCGATTGCCCTGTTTTCACGGCCGGCAGGATTATGGAAAATTTGGATATCCGAAGGCTGGTCGTAACCGAGGACAAGCATCTTTGCGGCATGGTTACTCAGACAGATATTTTCAGGGCGGTAAAACAGAAACTGGAGCTGGATGTTGTTGAGATGGACCGATTGCATCACCGGCTGAAGACCGAACATTCTTTTACCGGGATCGTGGGTCGCGATGCCAGAATGATGGAACTATTCAAGACCATCAGGGAGGTTGCCCAGACCAACGTGCCTGTACTGATTCAGGGTGAAAGCGGTACAGGCAAGGAGCTGGTGGCCGAAGCTATTCATAATGAAAGTCCGCTTTCGGATAAACCTTTTGTGCCTGTCAATTGCGGGGCTCTGCCGGAGGGAGTTTTGGAAAGCGAGCTGTTCGGCCATGTTAGCGGTACAATCTTTCTGGATGAGATCGGAGAAATTCCACCTGCGATGCAGGTGAAGCTGCTTCGGGTTCTGCAGAAGGGAACTGTCCGGCGTCTCGAAGGGCAGAAGAAGGTAAAAAGCTTTCAACTTGCTTCACGGGAAATGTCTTTTCAACGCGTAGGAGGCGAAAAGTCCATAAATGTTAATGTACGCGTTATCTGTGCAACGAATAAAAATCTCGCTGAAGAAGTTGCGGCAGGGAGATTTCGCGAGGACCTTTATTACAGGTTATGCGTGGTTCCGATTCATCTGCCGCCGTTGCGCGAGCGTCGAAACGATATCCCCCTCCTTGCCGAGCACCTGCTGAAAAAAGCTTTGACAGAAATGGGACGAAAGGATGTTGTCATCTCTCCGGAAGCTGCCAGTATTATGATAGATTATGACTGGCCCGGTAATGTTAGAGAGCTTGAGAACGCCCTTCAATATGCACTTGTGAAATGCAGAGACAATATACTGCTGCCTGAGCATCTGCCCTCAAACATTTATAAGGCGGATACACTGACAGTGCCTCGCCCAAAGAAAGAGAAGAAAAAGCGAAAACATAAACTCGATATAGAGACGGTGTGGCAAACGCTGGCAGCAACCGGGGGCAATAAAATCGAGGCGGCACATAGACTCGGTGTCTCACGGGCAACACTTTATCGGTTCATTGAGGAAACTGAAAAAACGGGCAAAATCAAAGCTGTATAATTTATGATTTTAACCCCGAAAGTGTCCAATACAAAACGAAGTGTCTCATTAAAGTAAATGAGGCACTTTAGCCTTCGGCCCGCCGATTACATTTCTATAAGACTTTAACCGACAATAGCTTACAACAGGTCAAGCCCAAAGCCCCATAACCACAGGCAGCATGTTCAATTAATGTCTCGCTAACAACTTTCAAGTGAGACATTCCAATTACACTCCCCTAAAAGTTTTACACACGTAACTATTTGTCCCTTATGAGCTTATAACTATTCCATAGCCCCGCACCACAACCTGGCACACCCATTGCTCTATATATTAATGAATGAAATAAGAAATAAAAAGGGGGTAAATGATGATAGCTTTATATTACAAGATGTTGTTTTCAAAAACCGTGGGTAAAAGACGTTTCATTGTTCTTGCAATACTCTGCTACATCAGCCTGTGCTAAGTATTTAACGTGTGCCTGATAAACACGTATAGGAGAGAAGGAAATGGATAATCGAAGCAACGAATACATTTCAGAAGCCTTAAGAATAGCCGATGACTTAATGGATCTTGCCAACGACGAAGCCGGACTCGCCGATGAGGGCCGCTTTGGTATACTACTTGGCGTGATGAGGGATTGTGCCTACAAGATTCGACACTATGCAGAACATGACGGACGAAAAGCAAAAACCGCCTGTGTAAATGCAAATGCTGTTTTGGTGATTTTCGCGGCAGCAGCGTTGTCAATACTTTTCGCTTCGCCGGTAGGTGCAAATACCATCATCCTCTCAACCGACTCAACGGAAACATTAGGTGGTTTGACCTTCACTGACGGCGCCTTAGCTGAGTATAATCCGTCAACAGACACCGCAACGCTGTACTTTGACGAAAGCTTATTTGTCGGTGACGAGGAAATCGACGCCGTTCACGTGCTCTCCAACGGCAATATTATCCTCTCAACTGCGGGCGAAGCAACACTCGGCGGGCTGACATTCGGTAATGGTGACCTTATCGAGTACAACCCGACAACCAATGTGGGAACGTTGTACTTCAGCGAAAATTTGTTTGTCGGAGGCGATGAAGACATCGATGCGGTGCACATCCTTGACAATGGCAATATTATTCTTTCAACTACTGCCGCATCAACACTTGGGGGGCTGAGCTACAGTGGAGGTGACCTTATCGAGTACAACCCGACAACCAATGTAGCCACTTTATTTTTTGACGGAAACCTGTTCGATGGCTCTGAAAACATCGATGCGGTGCACATCCTTGACAATGGCAATATTATTCTTTCAACTGAGGGTGCTGCGACGCTCGACGGGCTGACGTTCGCAAATGGCAGCCTGGCTGAGTACAATCCGACAACAGATATCGCAACTTTGTACTTTGCTGAAAGTCTCTTCTCTACCAATGCTAACGTCGATGCCGTTTACGTTACAACGCTGCCTGAGCCGACGACTATAGCTATGCTCGGACTCGGCAGCCTGATATTTGCAGGGTGCAAACGCAGATAGTTTAACTTCACCGATACTGCGGCGCGGATGCTGTCCCAAGACTTGAAATCAACTCTTTAGCATCTCAATTTTTCTCGATGTAAAGCGTCTGGCTGGGGAATGCGAACTCGATTTTCTCTGCTTCAAATCGCTTCATAATCTCCATATTGACACGCTCGTTGACTTCGTGATAAAGCCAATAGTCGGGGGGCTTGACCCAGTAGCTTATGTAAATATTCAAAGACCAATCATTGAAATCGCTGAAATAAACCCTGGGAGGTTTTTCGGGATCGGTATTTACTTCAGGCACCTTGGATAATACTTCTTTTATAATCTCAACCGCACGTTCCGCTCCCTGCTGACCCGAGTCATAAGTTATCGTGATGTTGGAAATCCTTCGAATATAAGGACGTCTTCCTATGTTTTCCACGGCGGAATTTACAATAATACTGTTTGGTACGGTTACGAGATGTCCCTGAAGCGTGCGGATCTTCGTACTTCTGAATCCGACTTGCTCAACGGGGCCAAGATGGTCTCCAATCTTTATAAGCTCATCAATTTGAAAAGGCCTGTCTGCAAAAATCGTTACAGAGCCAAAGAAATTGGCAATCGTGTCCTTGGCGGCAAGCGCAATAGCAATGCCGCCGACTCCCGCACTTACAAGAATTGCCCTTATCTCGGCATCCAATATCCCATCGGCAATCCACAGCACGGCTATAATAGTGATAGTCGCACGAAGCGACTTGCGTATCACGGGCACAAGCATATCATCGAGCTTTGTCTTTGTTTTGCCTATCCATCGCTGAAGATAATGTTCGACGACATCGACCAGTCTAAAGAGCGCATAAGCTAATGCAATCGCGGCAAGGGCCTGGACGATTTTCGTCCAGTAGACACCGACTTCAAAGCTGATAGCTTCCTTGCGGATAGCTTCCTTGTCGTCGAAGATCAAAAACGCTTTGCAAACGAATAATCCCAAAGAGAGCAGAGCCACTGAAATCGGTTTTATCAGGCATCGCAAAAATAGTGTCAGGGCTGTTATACCTCGTTTTTTGCTCCTGCGTGTTGTGAAGATGTCGATTGCGAACTGGATGAGTTTACCTGCCGCCATTGCGACCAGCAAGACAGTCAAAATGAGCAGAAACCGCCAAACCTCGTTACCCATGATTTTGTAACCGATAGTCCTTTGCCACCAATCGCCTGAAGCTATTATTGTCAATGCTGAGGCGGTCATATCTTACCTCCCTGATTGTTTTTGCGCCTTTTTTATATAGTATCGGTTGTATGTATCGCGCAAAAACAACGATTTTTGATGTAATTCTCACTTTGGCGTTTGCAGGCATAAGTTCTATGATTATGCAGATTTTCCTTGACAGCGCGTCACAGAAGCGTATAATTAGCTTGTTTTGAGTAGCTTTGTGACATGGAGGTGTGGTGTAAAAAAACGGTTATATCGTGTCAATTCTGCGGAATTTTTCGAAGAAGTATTGGTGCGCACAGTTTGCGCCTGAAAATATCAAAAGTTAACTGCCGGTGCAAAGACAAGTTTTTAAAGGGTGAGAAAATGAGAATCACACAATTGTTATCGATTTTAGTTGCAGGAACGTGTCTGGTAGTCTTCATTGGACAGGTGGCTTTTGCTGGCACCATCACCGGCTGGGGAGACAACTGGGTTGATAAGGCTTCGCCGCCATCCGGCAGTGATTATGTGGTTACTGCCGCCGGTGGACACCACGGTCTGGCTTTGAAGAGCGATGGTTCCCTCGTCGGCTGGGGCTGGGATAATAGTGGTCAGGCAACACCACCTGCCGGCAATGATTATGTAGCCGTAAGTTCCGGTTTGGCACACAGCATCGCCTTGAAAGCAAACGGCTCTATCGTCGGCTGGGGTTTAAATGCCAATGGTCAGGCAACACCACCCGCCGGAAGCGACTATGTAGCCATCGCTGCAGGCGGATGGCACAGCCTTGCCCTGGAAAAAGACGGCTCAATTGTTGGCTGGGGTTCGAACGGTTACGGTCAGGCAACTCCACCTGCCGGCAACGACTATACGGCAATCGATGCTGAGGGTCGTCATAGTCTGGCTTTAAAAACCGACAGGTCCATCGTCGCATGGGGTATTAGCAACGAAGGTGCATACGACTTCGGACAGGTAACTGACGCTCCCACAGATAGCAACTATATGGCCATTGCTGCCGGGTGGTATCATAATATCGCGTTAAAGACCGATGGCTCTATTGTTGCATGGGGCATAAACGATGGAAGCGCCGACGACTACGGCCAGGTGACAGACACACCCACAGGTAACGGCTTTATAGCCATCGCGGCAGGTCACTGGCACAATCTGGCCTTAAAGGCCGATGGCACCATTATCGGCTGGGGAAGGGACAATTATAATCAAACAACTCCGCCGACTGGTAAAGATTTCGTCGCAATCGGCGCGGGGGGAGATTTCAGCCTGGTACTTACTGAATCGGTAATCGGCACAGGTTTTATTTATCAGGGAAGACTAATAGACGCTGACTATCCTGCGGACGATGTTTATGATTTTCGTTTCGAACTCTATAATGATATGACTGCGGGGATGCAGCAGGGTAATACAATCTATCGAGACGACGTTGGTGTCTCTGACGGCTATTTTACGGTGGGATTGGATTTCGGTATGGACGTCATCGACAGTAATGCCCTCTGGCTCGAAATCGGTGTTCGGCCGGGTGACGTGAACGATCCGAATTTATATACAAGATTGAGTCCCCGGCAGAGAATCACGCCGACACCGTATGCCGTCCACGCCAGTTCTTCTGAAACCGTACAGACACCTCTGGAGCTAAGCGGTTCGGTTGCCGCTCCCTATTCAGTCCTGCTGGTTGAAAATCATTTGCTCAATGGATCAGCCATACGTGGGGAGAACAGCGATAGCGGCACCTATGGTTACCTCGGGAGTAATACTGATGGAGTTCACGGCTGGGGTGGTCTGGCCGGTGTTATGGGCCAGAACAGCAGCGGTTATGGTATGTGGGCTACATCAATCAGCGGTTCCGGAGTATATGCAGAGCAATTTAACAGCGGCAACTACGGCTGCCTTGCGACCGGTGATCACGGTGTGTACGGCAGGGGTATGGCAACTTCGAGCTACGGTGTCTATGGTATCCACAACAGTAGCGGCAACTACGGCTACCTTGGAACAAGTAACAGCGGCGTATATGGCAGCAGCAGCAGCGGCCACGCCGGATACTTTCAGGGAAAAACAAGGGTGACAGCAAACCTAATTGTTGATGGTAAGGTAGGCATCGGAACAGCAGATCCCAACTACAAGCTTTATGTTATCGATGACTCTTATGAAAGCTATTTTAAGACAGCTGGCTATTTTGAGATGGTGGCCCATTCTGCTCGGGCCGTCACTGGCGTTGCAAGCTCAACAGTGGTCGGTCCCAGTTATGGTGGTCACTTTACGGCCGCGAGTTTAGAGGGCAGGGGTGTTTACGGCGAGGCCAGTAATACACTTTCCACAACCAACTACGGCGGCTATTTTAAAGCCTTAGGTGGTAAAGGTAGAGGTGTCTATGGCGGGGCATTTAATGACGATGATGAAATTAACTATGGTGGCTACTTTGAGGCAAATAAACGTGGTGTATACGCCTTAGCAACCGGCAGCAGCGGTATCGGCGTCTATGGCGAAGGTGAACTATATGACTTTTATGCTCACCACGGTAGAACGAATTATGGAGCAGCCTCTTCTATCCGATGGAAAAGCAATATTCAGGCCATCGATAATCCGCTCGACAAAGTTCTTCAGTTGCGAGGAGTTTATTTTGACTGGGACCAAGAGCACGGTGGAGAACACGATGTGGGGATGATAGCAGAAGAGGTCGGCAAGGTCCTGCCGGAGATAGTACGATACGAAGAAGACGGAATATATACCAGCGGGATGGACTACAGCAAGCTAACACCACTTCTCGTCGAAGCCATAAAGGAACTGAAGAAGGAAAATGATTTGTTAAAGCGAAGGATAGAAGTATTGGAAAGAAATCGATAATTACATCTGTTCGTCAAAGAAAAGAGGCACATTAGAGTGTGGGCCTCAAATATTAACACTTTTTGAAAGGAGCACAAAATGAAAAGAAGAATGTCAATAATGTTGGTTTTGGCTTTGTGCCTGATGGTTAGTGTAACCCAGGTCGGCAAAGCAGCACCGATGGGTACGGCATGGACCTACCAGGGACGGCTGATGGATGCCAACGTGCCCGCGGACGGGCTGTATGACTTACAGTTCGCCCTCTTCCCGGACCCGGTCCTTAACCTCGGTCAAATAGGACCACCAATTGAGGTAAACGACATCGACATCATCGACGGTTATTTTACGGTGGAACTGGACTTTGGAAACGTCGCATTCAAAGGCGATGCCCGATGGCTTCAGATTGGTGTTCGGCCCTGGGATAGTGAGGAACGCCATACTATCCTGAGTCCGCGCCAGGAAGTGACTCCGACACCCTATTCGCTCTACGCCGCAAATGCCGCCAATGCTGGCACGGATAACGACTGGATGGTTTCCGGCAATAATCTGTACTCGATTCCACCGGGAAGGGTCGGAATCGGCACCACCAGCCCGGCCACGGGGCTGCATTTGAAAGGGACCGGATGGCCAAACGCCTTTATGACCTTACAGAGTGACCCCAATGAAGATACCGGCATTCGTCTCTACGAGGGAGGCGCTGTCAATTGGCACCTTTTCAATGAATCAGCCGCGGACGGTCTGAGCATACGTAATGCTTCTTATTCGAGCATTTTATTCGCCGAACAAGGCACAGGCGATATAGGCCTGGGGACTACGAATCCGCGTACGGATTTGGAAATTGTAGGCACGACCGGCCTGCGTGTCACGACCGGCCAGCATGCAAACGTCTTTGGAGACTTCAGACATGATTATTCAGGCGGATTAATCATCAATGCGCATGCCGGCGGTGGAGGATGGGCAGACATGAGTCTGCAGACAAATGCAACGACAAGAATGTTTATTGAAAGCGGCGGTAATATAGGCATCGGAATGGGAACGGAAGTACCGCCGGAAAGACTTACCGTAAGGGGAAATATATTAGTACAGAGTAGTACAGGTGCCAGTGTGGCCGAAATCGGAGAGGGCCTTGACTATGCCGAAGGTTTTAATGTGACCGAAAATGTTGATATCGAAGCGGGTACGGTGCTCGTGATAGATTCTGATAATCCCGGCAAGCTGACAGTAAGCCGGTCGGCCTACGACAGCAAGGTTGCCGGTATCGTGGCCGGCGCCAAGGGACTCGGCTCCGGTGTGCGTCTTGGAATCGGTCAGTTTGATCACGATGTTGCCCTTGCCGGCCGGGTTTACTGTAACGTAGATGCGACAGAGCAAGCGATACAGGCCGGTGACCTGCTTACGACTTCCGCTACGCCGGGTTATGCCATGAAAGCAACAGATTATGACCGGGCCCGCGGCGCCATTTTGGGAAAGGCCATGCAAAAACTTGAGCAAGGTAAAAAGGGACAGATATTAGTTCTTGTCACTCTGCAATAGAGGGAAAGAGAGGATTATTATGAAAAATATAATATTTAGAATCCTGATTGCCTCCTTTGCAGTGATGGCGTGCATTCCAGAAGTCCGAGCTGAGATTGTAACTACCGACGAGGCCCTGGTGGTAGCGAACAACTGGATTAACACAATCATCCGGAAAAAGGGAAGTTGGGGCGATGCAGACAGCGCCCACGTAGACAATATCCAGGAATTCAAACGCGGCCAACGCGTCCTGGGATATTTCTGCAATGTGGAGCCTGTCGGATACATAATCGTTTCCCTGCGGAAAGAATTCGCTCCGGTGAAAGCCTATTCTGCACGCTCCGAGCTTGAGCCGGATACAGATGAAGGTATGGCTGATTACCTGAAAGGAAGAATGGAGCGAATTCTCAACAGGGTAGAGAAAAAGTTCGGTTCGGTGACCACTGCTCGATCGGAGGACGTCAGCGGCCTGTTCGAAGTCGACTACAAAGAGGCATGGGAACAATTAGAGGCGGGAGTGCTTCCGATTGCAAAAGCAGACGTCGGTACCGAAGCCTCTGCAGACTACGTGCAGGGTGGAGACTATCAGGAAGGCGATGTGCTGCTTAACACAAGCTGGTGGCAGGGACATCCCTACAACCTGTACTGTCCGGCGCCGCCTGATGGTAATGGTTGCACCTGGGACCATTGCACGGTTGGCTGTAATGCTACTGCCGGTGCACAGGTCCTGCGTCACTGGTGCTGGCCGCCCTACGGAGCAAATGGCAGCCCCTACACGGACACTTACGAATGGTGGAACATGCCCAATACTATCGATGAGAGCTCGCCTGCTGCACAGATTTATGCAACTGCCGAGTTGAATTACGAAGTCGGACTCGCAGGTAACCAGGCCTATTGCGTATCGGACTGTGCCACGGCCGGACATATAGAAAACATGCGACCCGGCTACATAAGTCATTTCAGATATAATTCCGGCAGCAGTGTCCCATATCGCACCAACTACACTGCGACCGGATGGTTTAGCCTGATTCAGCAGCAGCTCAACCGGAACCGCCCGATGACATACGGAATACCGGGACACGCGATTGCCTGTGACGGTTGGCAGGAAGTCATTATCCCGCCTTCACCTTTTCTCGTGAAGCAGTACCACATGAACTGGGGATGGGAGAGCACCAGCAGAGATACATGGTACACCCTGGATTCGTTTTCAGATCCGTCTGTTGAACACCTGCTGGCAGACCATTTCCCGGTTCAGGCAATAGGAGACACGGTTGTATCGGGCACCTATCCGAGGAATGTATTTCCTTACAGGTACTTTGACCGGGATGCGACAGCCTCGTTCACCACAACGTTCGCAAGCGGCAATTACCTGCAATTCCTTAATGGCATCCGGCTAAGAGCCTCCGGATACGTCCGAATAGAAAGTACTGCGACACTATACACAAGATTATTCAGTGGAGGCGATCCGAGCACGGGAATCCGTTTAGACAGAGGTACAATGATTCTGACCTCAGGAGGCAGCGTAAAACTTTATTAGAAAAAAGACCGTTAAAAATTAAGAACAAGCTTTAAGAATAATTAAAAAAATGAGATGTTAACTATGAAACAGAACGTACCATTTTTACATAAATTGTTTTTCAACATATTATTTGCCTTTCTACTGGTACCTGCTCTGCCGATACCATCCCGGGCCGAGATTGTCAATACCGAAGAGGCTCTAGTGGCGGCAAACAACTGGATCAACCTTGTCATACATAAGAGAGGCGATTGGGGCGGCTCGGATTCTGCGGCCGTCAGGGAAATCAAGCCGTTGAAACGAGGCAATCGAAAGCTGGGCTATTTCTGTCAGGTAGATCCACAGGGTTATATTGTTCTCTCGTCGCTGAAGGAGCTTTCACCGGTCACTGATTTTTCTTATGAGAGCAACCTTGACCCCGAAAATGACGAGGGTATGGCCGACCTTATCAAAGACTGTATCGAGCGCAACCTAAATGCGATTGAAAAGCAGGCAGGTCCAATTGAAAAAGCCACTACAGAACAACTGCAGAGTATTATTCCAATCCCCCACAGGGAAAGCTGGCAGAATTTGACAGTAGAGCCGGCGGAATTTGAAGGCAGCCTCGATTCCATCGAACCGCTGGCAAACTATCAGGAAGGACAGGAACTGTTAACCTCGCGGTGGCACCAGTTTTATCCCTATAACATGTGGTGTCCGACGCCACCTCCTGGCAGCGGTTGTACAGAGGACAATTGTACGGTAGGCTGCGTTGGACTCTCGGCCTGCGAGATTATGCGCTACTGGAACTGGCCCCCTTATGGAACGGTTGCGCCATACAACAACCAATACGCATGGTGGTTCATGACGGACAGGGCCTATTCTACTTCACCTATCTCGGAAAAGGTAGCTGTCGCGGAGTTATGCTCGGAAGTTGCCGATGCGATTTTATCCGATTACTGTATTGGAGGTGGGTGCGCAACAAGCTCCAACTTCACAAGAGTCAAAAATGCCATTGAGGCTTATTTCCGCTACGGCACCGCCAGCCCCGAACTGTTCCGAGTCAATTATACAAATGAGACCTGGTTCAATCTAATTAAGGGACAGCTCAATATAAATCGCCCTGTCCAGTATTCATATCCGGGCCATGCGATTGTTGCCGATGGCTGGTGGGAAGTTGGCACAGGCCCGGACAGATATCTTCACCTCTGCTACGGCTGGGTAGACCAAAGTATCACAGACTGGCACTTGCTGGAAGCAATTCCCGGAGGCGGCGAAACTACAGACGTGATAATGATCAACATATACCCCGCACCGTCTCTGGGGCCTTCTCTTTCCGGTGTTTACGCCGTGCCTTCGTTTCCGTACCGCTATTTCGACCGGGATTGCACATCGAGCTATGCGGTTTTCCGGCCCGGCCACAAGCTGCAGTTTCTGCCGAATATCGTGGTTCGCTCTATCGGGACTATAGAATTTGAAGGCTCAAGCACCAGCGAGAGCCGGCTTTTCACCCGCGGGGATAATTCAAAAGGAATTCGTCTCAACAACGGCGGCATAAGCCTTTACAACAATGGAAATTTGAGACTTTACTAAATAACAGATGAAGGTATTTCAGTCAAAAGTGATTTGATAAATGGTGAATATAAAATAAGTGTTAAACGACAAAATAAGGACTTAGCTATGAAGAAGAGTGTTAAAGCTGTTGTTCGGTCGGCCATTGGGATACTTGTTCTGACGATGTTTGTATCCTCGACCGTAAGCGGCGAATACGAAATAAACTGGTACACCATTGACGGTGGCGGCGGCAGAAGCAGCGGCGGGACATACAATCTTGTCGGTACAATTGGCCAGCCGGATGCGGCATGGAGTAAAGGTGGAAACTACGAACTATTAGGCGGCTTTTGGCCCGGCGGACCTTTGTGCTTTGTTGACTTCGAGCACTTTGCAAGATTCGCCGAACACTGGCTGGATAAGCCTTGCAACGAAGGAAATAATTGGTGTGGTGGAGCTGACCTGAACCAGCTCGAGGGTGTCGACAGAGTAGATCTTAAACTTTTTGTAGAAGAGTGGCTCTGCTATTGTCCAACCGCTTGGCCGTTAAAATGATAGAGCAAAGAAACTACGATAAAACCTTGAACTGAATACAGCTCCCCCATTCGCAGCAAGTGTCATTTTAGTTCGACGGACCAGTAGGCGTGGTCGAGGAACTGCTTCCAGCTTCGATAGCGGTGGTGGCCAAGGTAAAAATGCAGAAGAGGATTGTGCCTGGGCTTTACGGGTTTTCGGAAAAGGGTCATGCCAGCCTGTCTGGGTGTTCTCCCGGCCTTTTTCACATTGCACCTGGTACATGCACAGACAATATTTTCCCACACAGATTTTCCGCCCATACTCCTTGGAATAACATGGTCAAGTGACAATTCACTGGTCGGCTGGCGCTTGCCGCAATACTGGCACTTGTTCTTGTCCCGCGCAAAGATATTTCGTCGATTAAATTTCACCTCGCTTCGCGGCAGACGGTCATAAAATAAAAGGCGAATTATACGCGGAACGGCGATATAGAAATTCACGGTGGAAACCCAATCGTGACCGTCCGGCTCGAAGTCACGCCTGAACCGGCTTATCTCGCACCAGCTCTCGAAATCGTAGTTCGAATATATGCCCTCCTCAAGAGAAACAACCTCAGCAAGGTCTTTAAACAGCAAAGAAAAGGCCCGTCTTGCGCCGATAATACGGATAGGCATATAATGCTTGTTCAGAACAAGAACATTACAGCTCAGACCGGAATGATATTGATCAATAACCATACATGGCGTCCCATACTATGCTTCAGCAGGCACAGATTCCCGATACCGCTATTGCCGCTGTTGCGCCCTTGAATATAAATTAAGCGGTCAGGGAGTGAGGAAAATAAGAACTGGCTCACCTGTCCTCAAGCCCAACATAAAACAGCTTTACGCATCCTCTTTGCTTTCCGGCTCACTTTCCGGTTTGCTTGCCGGACCAGGTTGGTGAACTACATTCTCAGCCCTTAATCCTTTTTCTCCCTCAACTATGTCGAATGTTACCGTGTCGCCTTCAACAAGAGTTCTGTATCCTTCACCTGAAATGTCTGCGTAATGTACGAAAATATCCTTGCCGTTCTCAGCAGTGATAAATCCATATCCCTTCCGTGGATTGAACCACTTAACTGTTCCCTCTGACATAAAACGCTCCTTTTTACGAACCTTGTCAAGAACACTATTTCTCGCCAGGCCAACAATCTACTACAGCTTTAAATTGATACCTTAAAGCAGATTGCCGGCTGCGCGGCTTTTGCTCAAGACAACTACTTTGCTTCTGCCGATTCTGCGGCCGGTACAGCACCAAGACTTTCCCTCATCAGCCGTCCCATCTTAAACTTTACTGTTCGCTTTGCTGGGACCTCAACGCGTTCAAGTGTCTTCGGATTCTGTGCGATTCTTGCGACCCTTTTCCTGGTCTCGAAGACTCCGAAATCACGGAATTCCAAACGATTATTCCTGCACAGTTCCGCGGTTACCTCTTCAAGAAACGCCTGCAATATACTCTTGACTATAACCCTTTTTGCCTGCGTTCGTTCTGCAATCCGGTCAATAAGCTCTTTCTTTGTAACAGTCGCCATAAACCACCTCATTTCAAGAAGACAAGGATTGAAAACTGAATTCTGCCTACACTTAGGAAAGCCGCCCTCCAGAATCCTCTAATTTATTACCCTGCTGGAGTGTCCAACAGCACACCACGCACCTCTGCAAAACCACAAAACGACGAGTCAATACTCTCAAATCTGATTCTGCGATAGCTTGCGTTACAAACTTCTGTAAAATTGTGACAAAACAAGCCTGCAAAATAAAACCTCTCAATAACTGCAAGTTACTATACAGTCAAGACTTCTATGCTGCAAGCGATTTTCAAATAAAAATTTACAACTTCTTAAAAAAAAATTAGCTCAATTCCGGGTACAGGCAGAATTAGTAGAAATGCCAGGATGTTGTCAATTATAACAACGCCTCCAAAGTGGGCAAACTAAGCAACAGGCATGAGAAAGAACAAGCATTGACATGCGATACCTCTCAACAAAAAAAGTGTAAAGTCTTTAAAAATAAGAGCTTATATAAATATGGCGACGCCTGGGTCTGTGGCTTTGTCGAAAAAAAGGAGGTTGATGAACCGTATGTTAAAAGTTCGAATCCGGGGGTGAGTAAAAACGGTTTTCATGGTTTTTATCAGGTTACAACACTCGGTGACTGCTTGGAAAATAGCTTTAACTGCAATTAGTTTATTGACCGGAGCCGAACTTAAAGGCATAATCTGCACTAAAGGAAAAAATAAAACGATAAAAGTAAAAAGGAACAAGGTTTAATTTTTAAAGAAACTATCTCAAAATTGCTGTCCCTGCTCAGTATAAACTTTCGCAAGTTTCCCGGAGAGGGGAAAATAAGAGATTGTTGGCTGTGCCGGGAATGACGTTGCGTTGTGAGATAGTTTTCATCTTTTATGCAACAGGCTAAGACCGATAAAAGCAGTCCCAAAGAGACCGGAGAAAAGAGAAAAGGCCGGGCGGCTGAAATTGCCAATACCTTCGAATGGCTGATAACGGCATTTATGCTGGCCTTTGTGTTTCGCGCATTTGTAATGGAAGCATTCCGCATCCCTACCGGCAGTATGGCCGATACGCTAAAAGGTGCGCATTGGCAGCTTGGCTGCCCTCAATGCGGATACGAATACGCTTATAATTTCGGCAGCGAGCTGGTCCCAAATCACGATGTCCGTATCGAATCCGAATCACGGTGCCCGAGCTGTGGATATCTTCTGCCACGCGGCACAAAAAGGCCGGCTGCTAACGGTGATAGAATACTTGTTCTAAAGTGTATTTATCAGTTTTTCGAACCAAAACAATGGGACGTTGTTGTCTTTAAGAATCCCGGTGAGCCCGGGCAGAATTTTATAAAACGCCTGGTAGCCAGGCCGGGAGAAGAGATTCAGATAATCGACGGGGACATCTATATAAACGGCGAAATAGCCAGAAAGCCTACCAAAATCCAGCAGGAGCTTTGGCTGCCCGTTTATGACAACGACTATCAACCAATTCGGCCAGAACTTGGGCTCTTCAACGGTCAGAGGTGGCAGCAGCCATTCAAAAATATGGACGGCTCAAAATGGGACTTAAACTCAGAAAATCCTACGGTCTTCGAGTTGGAAAGCGATCCATATGATATTCATGTCATGTATTATGACACTATTCAGGGCAACAATTTCGGCGCAAAGAACTGCGCGTACAATCCGAGCAACACATACAGAGGGGTGTCGTACTGCAGTGACTTGATGGTCCGCTTTTACGCAAATTTTAGCAAAATAGAAGGAGTTGTCGGCATAGAACTCAGTAAATACGAAAGACGTTATAAAGCACAGGTAGATGCGGCTGGGGCCATGACGATCGCTAAAAGCGATAATGGCGTTGATTGGGAGCCCCTGGCCGGCACAAAGATCCGGGGGCCTGTGTTGAATAAGCCCACGCTTGTGAAATTTGTAAACGTTGACCATCAACTCATCTTCCAATTCGGCCACGAGACATTGGCTTACGATTTAGGTCTCAAACCGGAAGATGCTGGCCTGGTGAATGGTAATATTGAGCCGGAAGTGAGGATTTTCGGCTCAGGTAAAAAGGCGATTTCACACATAGCTATTTTCCGAGATATTTATTATACGACGCCGCCACAGGACACCGGAGAACCCTCCTTTGCGTCTACAGGTCGGCCGTTTAAGCTTAAGCCTAACGAGTATTTCGTTCTCGGCGACAACAGTCCCGCAAGCCATGACAGCCGACGCTGGTCCAACATGGGCATCGGAATAAACGGCAAACCTGTCTATCGACCCGGAATTGTGCCACATGACTACCTTGTCGGCAAAGCTGTTTTCGTCTACTGGCCCAGCGGCTATGAATTTCCCTGGCCACAAAGCCTCAAAACATTTCTTGAAAAGAAGAGCTATCAGAATCGATTGTCGGCGATAATGTACTGGGCCGTTACGTTAAGGTGGATTCCAAATATTGGGCAGATGCGATTTATCTACGGTGGAACAAGTAAAAACAGTTGACCATTTACTATTTTCTGCTGTCAATCATGGAGGTGGGCTCCGAAAGACCAACAACTTATTGATGGGCTTAGCGCTTCGGCCAAGCTCAACTTCGAAGCCCTAAGCTCAAAAAAAGTGGGATGAAATATTGATTAACGTATACGGATTTCTTAGGAGTTGGCGATGGATTACAAGAAAATACTATTCCGAACGAAAATGCAATGGAGCCCGGTGCGACGCTTTCCGGCTCCGCTGACAGTATTACTCGCCCTGCTCATATTTGTTGTGGGAATCGGGACTGCCGGTGAAAAAGCAGGGAAACCAAACGAGAATTCGGCGTTTGGCATCAACCTCGGTGGCGTTACGTACTGGTCAACAGAAATTGTTTTTGTCGACCTTTTCAAACATTCCCAGACGTGGAAGAGCCAGGCACCGGGCAAAAAGTACGGCCAGGGCGGACCGCTCGATTTGACCAAAGACGGCTGGGTGCGGTCGCTCGCCGATAACGGCCAGTTTGCAGATTCAATAATATTGAGCAGCATCAACGAACGCTATCCCGGTGGCGTGTATACCTGCCTTTATGACGGGCAGGGACAGCTCAAGTTTGCTTATGGAACATCGGTAGTGGACGAAAAGCCCGGACGTATAAAAGTCCAGGTAAAGCCCGAACAGAATCTGCTCACCTTAGGCATTACCAAAACCGACCCAAAAGACCCGGTGCGAAACATCCGCTTCATTTTACCCGGCTTTGAGGATACTTATGACAAACAGCCCTTCCATCCCGACTTTCTCAAAAGATGGGAAAAGTTCAAGGTCCTCCGCTTTATGGACTTTCAGAAAACCAACAATTCCAGACAGACCAATTTCTCCGACCGCCCTACCCCCGCGATGCAGACTCAGGGAGACCGGGGAGGAGTCGCCCTTGAGTATATGATTCAATTAGCAAATACTTTAGACGCCGACCCGTGGTTCTGTATGCCGCACCTGGCCACCGACGATTACATCCGCGAATTCGCGAAAATGGTCAAACGGCAGCTAAAGCCCAACCTCAAAATTTACATCGAATATTCAAACGAATGCTGGAACAGCATGTTCGCACAGGCCCGGTACTGTAAGGACAAGGGCAAAGAACTGGACCTAAGCGATAATGACTATCAGGCGCAGCTTCGCTACTACTCAAAACGCTCCGTCCAGATTTTCAAGCTCTGGGAACAAGTGTTCGGCGGCCCAAATCGTCTCGTTCGGGTGCTGGCCGCTCAAAGCGCAAACCCGTGGACAAGCGAACAGGTGATGGATTTCGAGGCCGCTTACAAAAACGCCGACGTCCTCGGAATTGCCCCCTACTTCGGCCACGCATTAGGCAATCCCAAAAATCAGGATAAAACCGTCAAAATGAGCATTGATGATGTCCTCGATGCCTGCAAGGGATATATAGAGAAAAACAATAAGACCATAGCCAAACAGGCAGAGATGGCCGCCGAGCGGGATCTTCGCCTCGTCGCTTATGAAGGTGGACAACACCTTGTCGGCCACGGCGGCGCCGAGAACAACAAGAAGATGGAGGAATTGTTTCACGCGGCCAACCGTCATCCACGAATGAAGCAGCTTTACCTCGAATACCTTTCCGGCTGGAAACAAAACGGCGGAACTACAATGGCCATCTTCTCATCCACCGGTAAATACTCCAAGTGGGGAAGTTGGGGTATTATGGAATACCACGGCCAGCCGATTGCCGAAGCCCCCAAGTATCAGGCAGTAATCGAATTCATCCAAAAAAATCCAAAATGGTGGTAATTGGCAGCGGCATAATCGCGCTTCTCATCTCTCGGCTGACTCGATATTCTCGTCAGCTTGCTTTTCAGCCTTTGGGCGTTTTAGCGAGAGTATCAGGCCGTAGAGGGATATGACAAGTAAGGGAATATGCAGGATGCCGTTCCACCAGCGTCTACCCGGATTAATGCCGAAATTGCCATACATATTGTACAAGCCGATAATGAGTCCGACAAGACTGGTCACTCGCATAGCCGGCAGGTTGACTCTCGGCCAGTACAGAGTGAGCAGCCCGACGTAAACCGGCGTCATCATGCAAAAGGCCAGCCCGGCTCCGTTTGTAAACAGCAAAACGGGATTAAAACCAGGCCCGCCACCTCTGCCTGATGGGGCCCAGAAAGCCAGTATTGCCAGCGGCACAACCCAGTATCGCCAGATGGGCAGCCTTCTGAAAGTGTAGTCGGTCTTCAGCACCACCGCTTCCCATGCCCAGAAGGCGGCAACCAGGGGAAACATTACTAAGTTAATCGTGCAGATCGTGATCCCATATTTTTCGGTTATGGCTGAATAAGCGGGCGACTTTGTTGCGAAAAACGAAAATACAAACGAGTAATATGATCGGGATCACCTTGAAAAAGGGATAGATTTCGGAATGCTTGTAAACGATAGCATTGCCGAGGGCGTGCATTATTACGTTTCCCCAATCCTCTATTTTGTAGCCCTTCGACGCATACGGAGGAATAGTAAACTGCATTAGCACGAAAAGTCCAAAGAACCACCACCGTCGTGTTATCCGTTCCAGCTTTACTTGCAGAGGTATTAAATTAGTCATAATTGCTTCCCTAAATCGTTATTTGTCGGCTTCTTTTTTGGCACGGATGATTGCTTCCAGTGTCTTGATATGTTCATCAAAAGCATCCCTGCCTTT
>SMTZ1_10009504_pt1 | contig 18633 bp, 15 predicted proteins | sample DeeMarSWOR136_30_FD_25667 | JGI IMG/M metagenome (IMG submission 25667)
TGAATGAATCGGGGTTAGCTTGAATACTTTTGTGCAACCTCTTTAGCTTTGGCTATGATTCCCTCGTCAGATACTCGGGACGATGATATGGCGAAAGAGCCTGCTACCTTGCCCTTGCTCTTCTCTATTTTAGTCGTTATGTTCGTCAGAGCTCCCTCTGCATTATCGCCACCCATGGTGAAGAACGGAATAACGCTTTGACCTTCGAAATTTGTCTGGTATATAAATGAGTTAACAGCCGGTGCTGGTCTGGAACCCCAGGTTGGAGAACCGATAAATATCCTTTCGTATTGCTTTGGATCGACATCTATGGGATTTATCTTACTCCCCCTGTTCGTTAAAGCGCGAAAACCGCCACTCAAATAGACGAAAGGTATGGGTATTGGCCTTCTCTCCGTAATCTCCACCAGCGTGGCATTCAAAGTTTCGGCGATCGCCTGAGCGACCAGCTTCGTTTTACCGCTCAAAGAATAATATACTACTAACGATTTCATACACCCTCCAATTTGGTTATTAATTATACATCCAACCAGTCCCGAATGCAGCAACTCACAGAGTTTTAATATGGCTTGAGAGTTTTTCAAGCTATTAGCGAGGCCACTCATATAATAAAGATATGGCTAGATAAACAAACGGCTTAGGAAGCCCTTGGTCGCTGGTTCGAATCCCGTCGCTGCCAGCTCTTATATCAGAGAACCGAACTAAAAGGTTGGCATTGAGCGAAAAAATAACTGCCCCGGTTCTGCACCGCGCAGCGCTCAATGGTGCAGTAACAAATAGGGCAAGGTTCGCCTCCCTTATGAGCCACCTTAAAATCGAAATGGGCTGTGCCCAGCTCGTCCTCGGGACGGACGTAGGTATCCACGCTGGCGCCTTTGCTCATCAAAAAACCCATTAAAAGCCTAGACAGAAGGGTACAATATATATATGATTAGGGCGCTATGATAGTGGAGATGAGAAAAGATGCCACTCCAAAGGAGATAAAGGGAGTGATGCAGAAGGCTAAATCGCTGGGACTGGGCACTCAGCTGAATCTGGGCACCGACAAGACAGTGGTGGCCTTACTGGGAGGCAACACGGGACAGTTACCTACCGACATCTTCGCCCTGCTCCCAGGAGTGGAGAGTGTAGCCAGGATTATGAAACCCTACAAGCTAGCCTCCCGCGAATTTAAGGCACAGGACAGCGTCGTTTCCATTAACGGGATCGAGATTGGGGGCAAGCGTATTGTGGTTATGGCAGGACCCTGTGCCGTGGAAAATGAAGAACAGCTCATGAAGGCAGTCAAGGCTGTGAAAAAAGGCGGAGCCTGTATTATGCGCGGTGGTGCCTTCAAACCACGCACCTCGCCCTTCAGCTTTCAGGGGCTGGAGAAAGCCGGCTTGGAGTTGCTGGCGAGAGCCAGAGAGCAGTTCGACATACCTGTAGTTACCGAGGTAGTGGACCCCCACGATGTGAGCCTGGTGTCAAAGTATGCGGATATCCTGCAGGTCGGGGCCCGAAATATGCAAAACTTCGCCCTGCTAACCGAAATTGGGAGGAGTAAGCACCCCGTCTTGCTGAAACGGGGGTTCTCATGCACCGTTGCTGAATGGCTTACAGCGGCGGACTATCTACTAGCAAAGGGGAACAGCCACATCATTTTATGCGAAAGGGGTATCAGGACCTTTGAAACAAGCGCTCGCTTTTCTCTCGATGTGTGTTCCATACCCGTGATTAAGAGATCCAGCCACCTACCTCTAATCGTAGATCCCAGTCATGCTGCCGGTCACTATGCCCTGGTTCCAGCGATAGCAAAGGCAGCCATAGCTGCAGGTGCCGATGGGCTCCTCGTCGAGGTGCATCCTAACCCCAAGGAAGCCCTCGTAGATGGCCTTCAGTCCCTTACTCCATCGGACTTCGCCAGATTGATGAAGGAGCTCAGGCCAGTTGCCAAATCGGTGGGTAGATACATCTAGTCAGGCCTAAAGGTCCTCCTCGAAACTGTCCTGCAGGAAGACAAGGACGGACTTTGAAGGTGCATTAGGCACTTAGTTTATAGAGATACCAAGAAATAAGGCACCGCTGGTGCAAGTCCTGCCGCTGCCAGCTTTTATATTGGAGGTGGGGCTAATACTTATTAATTAGAGCTTGAAAGCACCAACTCCTTCGTCGGTTGATACATAGAGAATTCCATCAGCTATTGAAAAGTCGTTCATACCTTTCTCACGAAAAGTCATCATCCAGAAGATATCACCTGTTTGGTGGTCAAGAGCCTGAAGTGCACTGCACTCTGTTACGCCTCCATAGACAGCACAAGCGCTCTTATAAATGATGCCTTGATGTTCATAAGTTAGTCTGGAGAGAGGTGGTTTATCTATCAAGAAGGTCAAACCAGGCTCACCATTATTAGTTATCTCTTCCTTCACACTTTCTCCCAATATGCAGCAGTTCACAAAATCAGACTGGGACCATTCGTCCGGGAGGCAGTCATATTGCCCTAGACAACGAGCTTCCTTAGAATACTTTATCTAGAGCCGTTATATTAGACCTAAACCAATGCCAGAGATAATCGGGCTCAGACATTGGAACAATCTTTAACAGATGCCAAATGTATACGTAGTAGGAGTCAATTCCTACCAGGATGGATTCTGTTTTCTCGCCTTCCCATAATAACTCTCCTGTTTCTCTGTTGATAGCTGTAATTCTGGGGGAGAGACGTCCAGTAGCATCATCATATGTACTTGGACCGAGACAGAGCACTTCATCCCCTATTAGAATTCGTTTGTTGTGAGTATCAATGTCGTCATTCCACCATAAGGGCACAAGAGCCTGGGATACGATAGTACAATTTGTCAAACTAATTTCAGTTGCTCCGAAGCTAGCCAGGGCGCCAGTGTAAGTAACCAGGTCGCCTTCTTTAAGTTGTAGCAAGTTTGACATCTGACTTTCGCCAAAAACGGCCTTGACCTCTGTTCGGGCCCGGTCCAATGGATTAAGAAAATAAGCTACTAACCCCTCTTTTCCTGTTGACACATATTTGAGTTCATTTGTCCATACAGCTTGCTTTCCTTCGTAGTTTTTCCAGAGGTTTTCTCTCTGTAAGTTTGTCAGTTCGGGGTCGAAAATTTCTTTAGCAAAATCATAGGCAGAGACCGCAACATACTCAAGCTCCGCTATGCCTCCTGATGGCACCTTTAGTAGCTGTGTAATTACGACACTCACTACACTGATAGCTATAACACAGGCTACTATAATTCCTACTAGCTTTTTGTTACTCTTACCTTTAGCGGTTTGTCCCGCCATCAGTCGACGTAAACACTTAGAACAAAACCCGGTGCCTTCTTTTACCTCAGTTCCACAGATAGGACAAGTTGGCATAGCTTCACCCCCTAGACATACACAATATCTATCGTCCCAAACCCATTGACCAGGCTTCTAATCAACCACAGTATATATCTTAAGCCTATTATACCACTTCCTAGGTCCATGAAGTCTGAGGATAGTTTAGGGGTTCACTGGAGGACTTACGAGTCCATTAATGAGGTTAAGATACAGCTGGATAAACCAAGGGATCGGGAAGCCTCCAGTTGCTGGTCCAATTCCCGCCGCTGCCAGTTTTTGTGTCAGAGGCCCGAAGCAAAAGGTTGGCATTGAGGGCAAAAATAACTACCCCTATTTTGTATGGGGACCCGCTCGATGGTGCAGCCGCAAACAGGGCAGGGTTCGCCTCCCTTATGAGCGACCTTAAAATCGAAGTGGGCTGTGCCCAGCTCACCCTCAGGGCGGACATAGGTATCCACGCTGGCACCCTTGCTGCCAATGGCTGCTCCAAGAACTCTGCGGATGCAATGATATAGAGTCTGCACCTCGTCGGATGACAGGTCATTTGCTTTTCTCAGGGGGTGGATGCGAGCGGCAAAGAGAGCTTCGTCGGCATACATGTTGCCGATCCCGGCGACGATACACTGGTCGAGAAGCGCTGCTTTTATGGGGATGCGATGACGGCTTAATCTTTGCTCCAGAATGTCCGGTGTAAAGCTTTCATCCAGCGGCTCGGGACCCAGCTTACAGACTATAGTATCGGCGTCGTCTACCAGCCACATTTTTCCCAGCCGGCGCCGGTCACTGAAAACAAGGTGGTGCCCATTGGCGAGGTGAAAAACCGCCCGAGCATAGCGGTCAACCTCTTTGGGATTTAACAGCAAGACGCCGGTCATCCTGAGATGTATGATCAGAGACCTGCCATTCGGCAGGTGAAAGATAAGATACTTTCCTCGCCGCTCCAGGCTTTGTACCTTCTGCCCGATTAAACAGCGACGGACTTCCCTGGTGGAACAACTACATAAGAGCTTGGCATCGAGGATAGTGACTTCGGTGAAGCTTTGCCCCACGACCCAGGGCGAAAGCTCGTTCTTAATCGTCTCTACCTCAGGCAGCTCTGGCATTTCATCCCATCTCGGCCCAGTTTTTGCCCAGCTTGATATCTATTTTCACAGGGACACGAAGCTCAACCGCCCCGGGCATGAGCTCACTAACCAGAGACTTAATTTCCTCCACCTCATTCTCAGGCACCTCGAAAAGCAATTCGTCGTGTATCTGCAACAGCATCTTGCTCTCGAGATTCCGCCTCCCCATTTCACGATGTAGATTTATCATGGCAATTTTGATGATGTCGGCAGAGCTGCCTTGCACCGGGGCATTTATAGCCATGCGCTCCGCAGCCTCTCTGACCATTCGGTTGGGAGAATGAATTTCCGGCAGGAACCGCCGCCTCCCTAACACCGTCTGGACGTAGCCCAGCTTGCGGGCTTGCTCCTTGGTGGCTTCGAGATATTCGTTCACTTTAGGATATTTTTCGAAATACAGGGCGATGAATTGAGCGGCTTCCTCACGGCTGAGGTTGGTGGCTTGCTCCAATCCGTAATCGCTCATGCCATAAATAACTCCGAAATTGACCGTTTTGGCATTCCGTCGCATCTCGGGGGTCACTTCATCTATGGGAATACTAAAGATTCTGGAGGCGGTCGTGGCGTGAATATCCTCGTCTCGGGCAAAGGCGGCAATAAGACCGGGGTCTTGAGAGAGGTGAGCCAGGACTCTTAGGTCAATTTGGGAATAATCGGCGCTTAGAAGGTATGTTCCGGGTGGAACTATGATGGCTTTCCTTATCTTATTCCCCATCTCGGTTCTTATAGGTATATTCTGCAGGTTGGGGTCGCTGGAAGAGAGCCGTCCGGTCGCTGTTCCCGTCTGGTTGAAATTGGTATGCACCCTCCCCGTCTTACGATTAATAAGCGCGGGCAGGGCATCAACATAGGTTGACTTGAGCTTACTAAGCTGGCGGTATTCCAGTATGAATTCAATTATGGGGTGAACGCCTCTCAATGCCTCCATGACCGAGGCTTCAGTGGAGTAACCGGTTTTCGTTCTACGAGACTGGGGTAGCCTGAGCTCCCCAAAGAGCACCTTGCCTAACTGCTGGGGAGAGTTGATATTAAACTGGTGCCCGACGCTGCTATAGATTTCCTTCTCCAGCCTCAGCAATTGCTTACCCATCTCCAGAGACATCTCACGGAGCAGGTCGGTATCCAAAAGAATGCCATCTTTCTCCATAGCTACCAAAACCGGAATCAAGGCTATCTCCACTTCGGTGAAGAGCTGCCATAGTCCCTGCTTTCGTAGCTCGCTTGCCAAATTCTCCTTTAGACTCCAGATGATATCCACGCTAGCACAGGCATAATCGGCAACTCGATTTACCTCAAGCAGGGATAGAGAGCTTTGTTTCTTCCCTGCGCCGGTCAAGTCAGCGGGGATCACTATCTCGGTGCCTAGCTTATTAAAGGCCAGTGCTTTAAGCACCAGGCTTTTTTCGCCCAGGAGATAAGCAGCGAGCATGGGGTCGAAATTCAGATTCCTAACTTCAATCCCACAACCAGCCAATACCTCTATAACACGCTTGCCGTCATAGGCAATCTTGCCTATGACGGCATTTTCCAAAATTAGCTTGAGCCTGGTTGTGACTTGAGTTAGCGGTAATTGCGGTGGCTGATTTAAGCCTTGGTGACCTAGAGGTATATAAAACGCCTCTCCCCGGCTTGGCGATATGGCTATGCCTACCAGATCGGCCAACACAGCCTTCTCGCCCGTAGTCTCAACCTCGATGCTGAGGTTCTGTGCTTTTTCCAGTTCGTCCATAAGCTGGTCCAGGCCTGTCTCGGTGTTCACTATGTGGGACTTGACTGCTGAGGGCTGGTAATTCTCGGCCTTCATTTGGGGCAATCTGGGTAGCAAATTGATGAACTCAAGCTCCTGGAAAAGCCTGGCTGCCTCGTTCCGGTCATAGTGGCTCACCTGGCAGGTTTTCAAGTCCAGTTTGATAGGGACATGTTTGACTATCGTGGACAGCTCTTTACTCTGGAAAGCTTGAGCGCGATATTCGCGTAGTGTGTCCTGCAGCTTACTTGGCGCTATATGTTCAATATGGTTGTAGATTTCCTGGAGGTTGCCATACTGTTGAAGTAATTTGGTAGCTGTTTTCTCACCAACACCCGGTAGGCCGGGTATATTGTCCGAGACATCGCCGACCAGTGCTTTAAGGTCGGGGAGTTGTTCCGGTTTGATGCCATATTTCTGCTCCACTGCCTGTTCATCGTAAAGAATGGTATCTGTGAAGCTCCGCTTGGGAGCAAGGGCTTTCACCCGGGGCAAAACAGCCTGCAACATGTCATTGTCCCCGGTAATAATGATAGTTTCAATGCCATGTTCATCAGCCTGCTTGCTTAAGGTGCCCAGGACGTCGTCAGCCTCGAAGCCATCGATTTCGAAAACGGGGATATGGAAAGCCTCCACCAGCTGGTGTACCTTTTTTATCTGGCTTTTCAACTCCTCGGGCGTGGCTGGCCGGTGCGCTTTGTATTCCTCGAACATTTCATGCCTGAAGGTCGGCGTGGGCCGGTCAAAGGCGATAGCCCAGTGAGTGGGCTTAAAATCAGCAAATACTTTGAGCAAGGTACTGGCAAAGCCATAGACGGCATTTACCAGTTCCCCGGTCTTGGGTTGGGTCAGCGGGGGCAGGGCGTGAAAGGCGCGGTGCACCAGGGCATTACCGTCAAAAAGGAGTAAAAGCGGTTTCTCTCCATTGGACATAGCTCTATTATACTATGGCACCACCCCACCCTACATTGCCTGCGGATCACCTCAGCAAAACATATCGTGACCAGTTTTGATGGCAAGAAACTGTGATAGGCGTTAGCCAAAAGCCACAATTGCATGGATACATAGTGGTAATTTAATGGACTGTTGTCTCTGAAACGACTATGTCGCGAATGCTTGACCTTCTTTCTGCCCGGCAGCCGGCAAGGAATCATGCCACTGTATAATGAGCCACCTGTCCCCCCGTTGCTCAAGCACAACCGTTAATCGCATTTTCTCGGTTATTTGTTGGTCATTGGTCTTAACGTAGAGGTTAACATCAGCTGCCACCATTGCCACTGGACCTGCCGCTGAGACTGAATGCCAACCGAACTCAAATGATGCTTCCTCGAATTGGGCAAAGGAACGTCCGAGTATGTTCCTAACCTCGTCAAGCCCGACGCATTTCTCATCCACTCCCGTACCAATGAGAATTACGTCGGGGTCTGGAGTGAAGAACGCCAGAATTGAATCTATGTCTTTCTTTGTGAACGCCTTAAAGCACTGTTGGACAACATTCATCACTGCGGCTTCGGTCTTGGCATCAGCTCTCATAATCTTCGCGACCTCCTTCATTCAGGATTTCGGTATTCCTATCCATCGTGGGGTCCTCTTCGTATATTCATGGTAGGCATCCCCGTAGTACTTGAGGCAGTGGCGTTCTTCGGCATCCAACCACAGGATCGGCACAACCATATATACGGCAGCAAGCAATAAAAAAACCCAGGAGGCCGTGGTTATGCCTACTCCCAAATATATTACAACCCCAGAGAGTTGCATTGGATTTCTTGAATAACGATATATTCCCTTAGTTATAAGCTTGTCAGGTGGCGTGGTGGCAAAACCGACCCAAACCATTACGTACGAGATTAAACCTACTAGATAGATAGGAAGGCCTGCATAAAACCATGCTGTACCCAGTTTCAACGGTACGAAAATTGAGTATATAATCGAGAGAAGATAGATGATATGCATAGAACGGATTGCATACTTCTGCGTTTTGTTGAACTCAGCGGTAAAATCGCTCCCCTCCTCTCGACCTTCAGGAATTACTTTTAGAGGCACCAAGAAAAAAGGTATCAATAGCCAAATCATAAAAATCCAGGCGTTCCAGACACCTATTTCAAAAACTGGTATAAGCGACATGATTTCCCTCCTTTAGTTCACTTCCCTACCGATTTTGGTATTCCTATATACCTTGGAGTCCTTTCCATATATTCGCGGTAGGCAGCACCGTACTTATCAAGGCAACTCTGTTCTTCAAGGGGAGCAAAATAAAACGAAGCGGCTATCAGTAAAATGGTAAACAGTAAGAAAACCCAGGAAGCCGTGGCTATGCTCACCCCCAGGAAAAATATGAAAGCAGTTACGTACATGGGGTGTCTTGAATAACGGTAAAGCCCGTTGGTTACGGGCTCACCGCGTGGGCTGGCCGCCCAGTTCAATATGACTATAACGCCGATAATTAAGCCTATTAGAGTGATAGGCAGGCCTACATAAAACCACACCGTCCCCAGTTTTAGGGGCAGGAATATAGAATATATAAAGGCCGGAATATATATTATTTAGTCTTGGACATGGCAGAAACCTGGCTTTCGCCTTCTACTTCTGGAGCCCGTCCTTTAGCGATACGCATAAATAAGGGGAAAGTTAATACATCAAGAAGCATAAAAATCCAGGCGTTCCACAAACCTATTTCAAAAGCTGGTATAAGCAATATGATTCACTTCCTCTGGTTCGCTTGCCTCGAATTCCTAGTCACTCCCCGACCGTTGAGAATAGCGTTTGTTGATTAGATTGCAGCCATTATAGCCTTCCGGGCTACTCAGACACATCTTGTCGGGGTTCCCTCTGGCATAGGTCATGCAGCCCCAGCATTGCAGGTGAGCAAATCTATACCACTTACCACGATTCTCCTCACGGATTTCTGCACAAAGCTGCGAAGCTACTTCTTTGGGTATAGCATCCATATGGTTAACTCTGTATGTTAGATTATTCTTGTCTTATGCAGTTGTCAATACCTCTTTACCGCAACCTTCCTATACTATAGCTTCACCAAGACCCTGAACGACACTAAAGTCCAAAATGCCAATGACCAAAACATGATAAAATCGAGCCAGGAAGAGCTTGACAAATGGCACGCACAATTTTTGGTTATTCAAGTAGGCATAACCGTTTCTGGGAGATAGACCTCTTACGTACCGTTGCCATAATAATGATGATAACCTTCCACGTACTCTATCTACTTAACTACTTTGATATCCACAGCACTGGCGTGCCTGGCATACGTTACGGGTTCTGGTGGTGGTTTCCCAGGGTGACCGGTGGGACCTTTATTTTCCTCGCCGGAGTGTCGCTCACAATCACCCATTCGAGATCCATAAGAATGTCGGGGTTTATGCTCAGGGGCTTGAAAATATTCGCGTGGGGCATGGGGATTACTCTGCTGACATGGCTGATTGCCCCGGATGAATATGTCCGATTCGGCATACTCCACTTCTTCGGGATTGCGTTCATACTAGCACCATTCTTTTCAGAATTTCGCTTCATCAACCTGATACTGGGGGTTGCTTTACTGGCAGCAGGTATTTATTTACAGGAACAGAGGGTTCTTGTCGACTTTCCCTGGCTGCTCTGGCTCGGGCTGATGCCTCACGGCTTTAGGACGATGGATTATTGGCCATTACTGCCGTGGTTCGGCCTTTTTCTTGTGGGGATGTTTTGTGGTAGGCTGCTATACCCACAGGGAAATAGGAGATTTAATATTCGTGAGTTTAACAACCCTATTACCTCGGCACTGACTTTGCCGGGAAGACATCCGTTGGTGGTATATCTTGCCCAGTGGCCGATAGTTATCGGAGTCCTCCTCGCTCTGTATCCTGCCAATGTGCTCCCTCCCCATTTCCCGTTTTAAGCATAAGACCAGATTTCACCGAGGCTCTAGTAATTGGCAAAAAAAATCATCCCTATATAGACGCCGAAGTGAATGATGAAACAAGGTAAAAATGACCTCGTTCTGTACGCTACATAACCCAAGATGAAGCCGCCCGGGATGCAGAACAGCGTCTCTAAAAAAGGTTTCCCGAAATGGAGCAGCACAAAAGGAATAGCCTGCATAAAGATGGCACTTTTACCTATTGATTTTTCCAGACCAAACAACATATATCCACGGAAAAGAAATTCCCAGGCAAACATATATAGTGCAGCATCGAGCAGTAACTCGGGCCAATCTATGGCGTCCCAGTAATAGTAAGAGCGGAACTCAGATATTTTGCCGGCCCCATAGAGAATCAGTGCCATGGCAGTAAGACAAGCTGCCGCTAGAACTATAGACGATTTCCAGTGGCCAATGCGGATACCATAATCCGAGGGCTTATCCCGGAAGAGCAGCCAGCCCGCCACCAGCGGGACAAGCAGGTAATAAATGAGCTCCGTTGCCCGGGGAAAATCGATGTTTAAAGGATAGTAACGTTCAAGAACTATTACCAACGTGGCTATGCTGACGACGGCGAGAAGATTCAGATCATAGCCCCGTGGCATCCTGTTTTTGATGTACTTTTGCATTCAACTTGTGGGGAACATCTTTATTAATTTGTGGTCCCAACGTGCTATTTGGGAACACTAGTGTACCATAAAAGAGTATTCGGACAATATCAAATCCAGGCGGTGGCTGATTGGATGCAGCCTGATGCCTGTAAAACAGATTTGCACGCGCCCGATAAGAGAGATTCATAGTCGATGCGATAATGCGTTTCTCAAATCATATAGCCTGATAATCGTAGTAGGTAAGTATTTTTCCATTAAAGAAGAATTCTCTCTGCAAATAACTTGAATTTGCGTGCTAGAATAGTGCTTAGAAAAGCATAAGAATTTGATGCAAGGAGGTGACTGTAGTGACTCGAGCTCTCGAAGGGATTAAAGTAATCGATGTATCTCAAGTAGCTGCGGTACCCATGTGCGCACGGCACTTGGCTGATTTCGGCGCAGATGTGATACATGTAGAGAACCCGAACACAGGTGATTCGTGGCGTATCTTTCAGGATAATCAAACGGCAGCGATGAGCGCTGTACCGTCTGACATTGATTACAGCTGGGAAGTTTATAATCGCAATAAAAGGAGTATAACGCTTAACCTAGCAGAGGAGGGCGGGAGAGAAATTCTGTATCGCTTGACAGAGAAAGCGGATGTATTTCTGACCAATCTCAGGTCATTTGAAATGGAGCGTTTTGGAGTGGAATACGCCAAGCTGACCAATGTCAATCCTCGCATCATTTATGGAAGTGTGAGCGGTTTCGGTAAGAGTGGCCCCGAAAAAGACCTGCCAGCCTACGATACCACCGCTTATTGGGCAAGGTCAGGAATTCCCTATGTATTCTCCGTCCCGGGAGTGCCTGTACTTGCTTATCGTCCGGCTTTTGGCGACAATGTTGCCGCACTGGTTCTCGCCTATGGCGTTATGATGGCACTGTTCGTGCGTGAGAGGACCGGGGTAGGACAGGAAGTACAAGTTTCACTATTACATACTGGAATGTACCAGATATCTTTCGATATTACTGGTGCTCTGGTCACTGGTCTTGATTTTGCCGACTGGAGAGAGAGTCCGCCGCCAGAAGCAGTAACGCAGGCACAGATGGCGACAACTGAAATTGCCCTGTTCTACGCAGGTAAAGCGACCAATCCACTCGCCGCTACGTATACGACCCGTGATCTAAGACGAATAACCATCCTTGCCTTACAACCCGATCGTTACTGGAAGACATTCTGCTCGGCTATCGGCCGGGAAGACCTGGCCAACGACCCCAGGTACCAGACAAAGGAAGGCAGGGCAGAGCATTGCCTCGCTCTCAGGCGGACTATCGGGGAGACCTTCGCAACCAAGACTCTGGAGGAATGGCTACCAGTTTTAGAGGGTAATATACCGTATGCTCCAGTGCAAAATTTGAAAGAAGCCATTAATGACCCCCAAGCGCGTGCGAGCGGTTGTTTTGTCAGTTATGACCATCCAAAGTATGGGCGAATTGAGGGTCTATCAAATCCGGCATTACTGAGCAAGATGCCAGCTGACATTAGAATGCCCGCGCCGGAGTGCGGTCAACATACGGAAGAAGTCTTGCTTGAAGCCGGTTATAGCTGGGAAGATATCGCTCGCTTCAAAGAGCAGAAGGTGATTGCGTAGGTAGTATCCCTGGTAATTTCTACTAAAAGCTGCATACAATTTGTTCTGTTCTATACGTTCCGTACAGACTTCATAATTGCCTGATTCATCAGGCATAATTTATTATCGCGAGCCTCCCACTTCTTATCATTGCGAGCTCCGACTTGTCGGGGCGTGGCAATCTCAGCCCACAACAACCCCACCGGTATTGCTTCGTCGCTTCGCTCCTCGCAATGACAGAAGGGCTGGGCTCAATGAATTGGGCAACTAAGTGTTTAATGGCATTGACCAGGACAGAGAGATGCTCGATGGCCCTTACTATATGGGGTAATGACTTCGAGCTCCGATTTCGCCGAAGCTGTCACAGGGTTGGGAAACAGGGGTATAATAGATAAGGGAGGGATGAAAGCGAGCAAGGTCATGAAAAACAGCGAGGTGGCTAAGGTATTTCAGGACATTGCTGACCTTCTAGAGCTTAAAGGGGAGAATGTCTTTAAGATTCGTGCTTATCAGAAGGCAGCTCGGGCTATTGAGCATTATCCCAGAGAACTAAAGATTATGATTGAGGAAAGGGAAGACTTACATAGTATTCCTGGCGTGGGTGAGGCGATAGCTAAGAAGACAACCGAGCTGATTGAGACCGGTAAGCTAGGTTATTATGAGAATCTGAAGGCTGAGTTTCCCCAAGGAATAACTAATCTCCTGACCATACCAGGAATTGGTCCCAAGACGGCTAGCAAGCTCTCCAGCGAGTTAGGGATAAGCTCGGTAGATGAATTAGAACGCGCAATCAATGAGGGGAGAGTGGCTAAGCTCTTCCGTCTTGGCGAGAAGACCGCTGATAATATCCATCACCAAATCCAGGCATTACGCCGTAAAGACCGGCGTATCCCTATTGGCGAAGCTTTGCCCATTGTCGAGGAAATTATAGGTGCCCTCTGCTCTATCCCCGGCGTGAGAAATATCACTGCCGCTGGCAGCTTACGGCGCTTTCGAGAAACATTGGGTGATATTGACCTGATGGGCACTGCTGATAAGCCCAAGGAGGTTATAGATGCATTTGTTGCCCTGCCTCACGTAAGACAGGTGCTGGCCCAGGGGTCAACCAAGGCCACTGTTATTGTCAGCGGCGGATTGCAGGTAGACTTGAGGATGGTGGAGCATGACTCCTTTGGTTCCCTACTTCAATATTTTACCGGTAGCAAACAGCATAATATTTCCCTGAGAGAAAGAGGGCGTAGGCAAGGACTAAAGTTGAGTGAGTATGGGATAACTGTTGTAGCTACTGACAAAATGGAAAAATTTTCCAGGGAGGAAGAATTCTATTATCGGCTGGGGCTTCAGTATATTCCTCCAGAACTCAGAGAGGCTCAGGGTGAAATAGAAAAGGCTGAGCAGGGAGCTATACCAGAGCTAGTTGAGTTATCTGACATAAAGGGAGACCTTCATACGCATACTGAATGGAGCGATGGGCATGATTCCATCGACGAAATGGCTCACGCTGCCAAATATATGGGCTATCAATATGTCGCAATCACGGAACATTCCGCTGGACGTGGTATTGCTCATGGTCTTAATGCGGATAGGCTGAGGAAGCAAATTGCTGAAATCAAAGCTCTTAACGAGCGTTTAACCGGAATTCGTGTGCTCACGGGTATTGAGGTTGATATTCGAGCGGATGGTATCTTAGATCTGCCACATGAAATCCTATCTGAATTGGATATAGTGATTGCGGCTGTGCACTCCGCCATGAACCAAAGTGAGGAAAAGATGACCCGGAGGGTATTAAACGCCATAGAAAATCCTGATGTTGACATGATTGCCCACCCTACTTGTCGTCTTATAGGAGAGCGTGAGCCCGTAGCCATTGACGTAGAAGCTGTCATCCAGGCAGCAGCTAAATATAATAAGATTATGGAAATTAACGCCATGCCTGACCGCCTCGATTTAAATGATATTCACGCCTTCCGTGCCAGAGACTTGGGGGTAAAGCTCGCTATAGGGACCGATTCTCATAGCGTTGCTCATCTAGGTTTCATGCGATTTGGGGTTGGTGTTGCTCGGCGGGCTTGGTGCGAGCCGCAACATATGTTAAACACTTTACCCCTGGCGGAATTGTTAGCCGTTTTAAATAGAAAGAGTGACTAAACTAACCCCCAAAAGTCTTACGATTTTTCGGTGGCCCAGTGAGGGGACTTGTCTTATACCTGAAGGCTCTCGGGCTTTTACGGTGATAGATATCCTGTTTTTAAGCGAAAATCGAGGAATGTATGCCTGTCTGAATGTGCTGGATTAATCACTTAAGTGCTATAATCAGAACAAATATTAGAAGGAGGAAAGACGATGTTTAAGACACGCATAACTGAGCTTCTCGGTATCAAGTATCCCATAGTACAAGGCGGAATGATGTGGGTCTCCCAGCCAAAACTGGTGTCCGCGGTGTCCAACGCTGGAGGTCTGGGCATCCTCACAGCATTTACCTTTCCAACCCCCGCGGAGCTGACCACTGGAATCAAGAAGACCAAAGATCTTACAGACAAACCCTTCGGAGTAAATGTGACTCTTTTACCTACTCTTCGCCCTGTGGATATTGATGGCTATTTTAATGCGGTCATCAATTCTGGGGTAAGGATAGTGGAAACGGCCGGCAGAAGCCCGGAGCCATATATGGAACGGCTTAAGGGGGCTGGAGTAAAAGTCATACACAAGTGCACTGCAGTCCGCTTCGCGCGCACCGCCCAGCGAATAGGCTGCGACGCTGTTAGCATTGATGGTTACGAATGCGCTGGGCACCCTGGGGAGGAAGACATTACCTCCCTCATCCTGATTCCCTTGACTGCCGATGCTGTGGAAATTCCTATTATTGCCTCTGGAGGCTTTGGCGATGGGCGTGGTCTTGTTGCCGCACTGGCACTGGGAGCAGAAGCAATCAATATGGGTACCCGCTTTATGGCAACTGAAGAGTCGCCAGTGAATGATAAAGTAAAGGAACTCTTAATCACGCTATCGGAGCGTGATACGCTATTAGTGCATCGCTCACTCCGTAACACGATGAGGGCATGGAAAAACCCCACGGCTGAAAAGGTACTCGAGATGGAAAACCAGGGCGCTACTATAGAGCAATTAGCGCCGATCATCAGTGGTCAAGCAGGTCGGAGCATGCTTGAAACCGGCGATGTTAGCAAGGGCTTACTTACCGTAGGGCAGGTGATAGGCCTTGTTCGTGATATTCCAACGGTCAAGGAGTTGATAGACAGGATAATTAAAGAAGCTGAGGAAGTTGCCTCAAATGTAGGCGCCGGCGGCGTTTTCAAGCCTCTGCGTAAGCCAGTCGAGGCTGTAAAGTAATTAACCCTGTCAATTATAGATATAGACCGTTAACAGGTTAGTTGCACTGTAAATAGCGCACTCATTTTCATGAGTGGTATACCAGCTGTGGGTCTATTGCGATTGTGGGAATCGAAAGTATAGGACATCATCAAATTCGGGAATGATAATTCAATGATGAATGGGCAAACACACGAAAACCGGCAGTACCAACCTTTTTGGAGGGGGATGGGAGAAGGGCAACAAGCCACTTCAGACATTGTGCGGCTGGGCATCGGTAACACAAGTGTAGTATATACCGACGATGGTGTAGTGGTGATTGATTTGCCGCTGGGCAACCGTATTGGCCGTAAGGCCATTGAGGCAATCAGGAGGCGGACGGACAGACCAATTCACGCCATTATATATACTCATGGACATATAGACCATATTTGGAGTGTGCCGGTATTCTTTGCCGATGCTGAAGCCCATAAATACGCCAGGCCTCATATTATCGGGCACAAGAATGTAGCACGGCGTTTCGACCGCTACCAGCGATTGAAGGGGCAGCACGAGCATATCAATACCATCCAGTTTGCTATCCCATCGGGCGAACCGGTCCTGCCACAGCAGTTCTATTACCCGGATATCACCTTTGACGATGTGATGCAGTTTAAGCTTGGTGGTCTGACTTTTGAGCTGTACAGCTATTACGGTGAGACTGATGATTCGCTCTGGGTATGGATTCCCGAGCGGAAAACGGCGCTTGTCGGCGACCTTCTTATCGGTGGTGTGCCTAATGTTGGTAACCCCTTTAAGGTCCAGCGCTGGGCGCTTGAATGGGCACAGGCACTGGAGGCAATTGCCGATAAGAATCCGGACTTCGTGGTTTCCGCCGGGCAGATCTTGAGCAAAGACCTGGCAAAGGATACCTTATTGGATACCGCCAGATACCTGAGGTTCATAGAGGATGAAGTCGTGCGTCTGCTAAATGAGGGCTGCTGGATTGAAGATATCATCGATAAAATTAAAGTTCCGGAAGACCTGGCACAGAAGCCATGGCTTCAGCCAGTATACGGACATCCCACCTTTGTAATTCATGGTGTGCACCGTCGGTATGCAGGTTGGTATAACGGCAACCCGTCTGAACTTTTTCCCGCAAGAAGTGCAGAGATTGCCGCAGAGGTAGTAAAGCTGGCAGGTGCAGCAAAAATATTGCAGGAAGCCCAACGCCTTAAAAAAGATGGCAATATCCAGCTATCACTCAATGTCATCGACTTCTTGGTGAAGGGAACTCAAGATAAATCAGTGCGAAAAGAAGCGCTCCTGTTAAAATCAGAACTACTCCAGGCAAGGGCGGACGTTGAACCAAGTTATATTGCCCGTAACATCTTCCACGCTGGTGCCGCGCTAACCAAACAAGAGGCAGATAGTCTCTAGAGACAATGATAAAAATGCGGCATTAAGAAATAGCTTGGAAGAAGGACGACGCCTTCAGCCCTCCGGTTTATGAGGTTGGTCATCGTTTTAGATTGGGTCTTCTTAAGACAGCACAAATCCGGCTAAAAGCCTCGCTTGAAAATGTCATTATCCGGCTGCCATTTTGGCAATAGAACGTAATCCAGCTCATCGCATTTAGTAAGGTTGATATTTCAATCTCATTGCCTGAACTATTTGACGTTTCTGTCGACTTAGATGATAATTATGGCGACTAGAGGGTCGGACAATCGACCGCTTAACAACTAGTTGATTTTTACGGGCAGCGGAGTGGTATGCCCGTTGCTTTTTGTCAGCGAAATCTAAAACGAGAGGTGCTAAAGAGTGAGAGTAGACTTCAGTAAGTTAGACAGAGCTTTTAATCCTAGGTCGGTAGCGGTGGTGGGTGATAACGAACGCAGCGGCTATCAATGGCTTAATTCGTATCGCAACTGTCAAGGCAAGCTCTACTCAGTTCAGGTTAACGCCAAGTCAATTGAGGGTATCAAAGCAATAGGGATCCCGAATTACCTCAGCCTGGTGGATATCCCTGAGCCGATAGATTTAGCAGTGGTGGCAGTGCCGCGCGCGATTGCACTGAAGATCTTAGATGATTGCATCCAAAAGGACGTGGCGGCGGCCTTTTTCTTTACCGCGGGCTTCGCCGAGACGGGGACCGAGGAAGGCATCAAGCTAGAACAGGCGCTCAAAGAAAAAGCGGAGGCAGCCAACCTCCACGTCATCGGACCAAACTGCATGGGCTTGTTCACTCCCAAGATTGGTATTCAGGGAGTACTTTCTCAGTTCATGCAATACGAGGCTAAAGCCGGGCCACTGGGCTTCATCTCACAGAGCGGTACCCATGCTTTGGAGTTCAGTCTGGTTGCTCATCTTCAGGGATTGGACATCAGTAAAGCGGTCAGTTTTGGCAACGGGACGGTACTGGATTCTCCAGATTATCTGGAGTATTTCGCTCAAGATCCGGAGATCGGTATCATCGGGATGTATTTGGAAGGTGTGAAGGATGGTAAGAGATTTATGAAAGTGTTGAAAGAAGTTTCCGCCAAGAAACCGGTAGTTATCTGGAAGGGGGGACGGACAGGAGGAGGTGGGCGTGCAATTGCCTCACATACCGGGTCGCTGGCAGTGCCCTGGACAATATGGAAATCAGCAGTTGAACAGTGTGGTGCCGTGAATGTAAGCGGGAAGGCACTTCTCTACCTTCCACGTGTTCGGGGTGGTCGGGTGGCAATAACCGGTGGCTCAGGTGGGCAATCGGTAGCCATTGCTGATGTCTTTGCCGAGGCGGGTCTGGAGGTACCACGACTATCTAAAGAGTCCTATGATGAATTGGCTACCTTTTATAGTCTGATCGGAGGGGGATATCCAAACCCGATAGACACCGGTAATCAGAACCGAATGGAGTTGAAGCGCATTCTGGAAATCCTGGAACGGGACACGAACACGGACAATATCATTTTATTGGCAATGGCGCGCTTCGGCTCACCAGAGCAAATTCAGA
>SMTZ1_10003995_pt1 | contig 18631 bp, 11 predicted proteins | sample DeeMarSWOR136_30_FD_25667 | JGI IMG/M metagenome (IMG submission 25667)
AGCAGGTGAATAATAATTTCGGTATCGCTTGTGGACTTAAAGATACTGCCATGTGCCTCATATTCATCCCGCAACAATCCTGCATTTATAAGATTGCCGTTATGGGCTACCGCCACTTGTCCGTGGGAATACTCAGCCAAGAGTGGCTGGCTGTTTATCAATCTGCTTGAACCTGTGGTCGAATATCGCACATGACCGATAGCTATCGGGTTGGCTAATTTCTCTAATATACCTTTGCCACTTCGAAAAACCCTGCTTACCGTCCCCATACCGTTATAGCATTGGATATATTCTCCATTGCTGGAGGCGATTCCTGCTGATTCCTGTCCACGGTGCTGAAGACTATGGAGGCCGAAATAGGTTTTTTGAACGGCTTCCGCGTCTCCAAAAATAGCAAAGAGACCACAGTTTTCCTTTTTTTCCAAAACCATAAACCCTGTACAAAACGACTAAATCACTAAGATAACAGTCTGGACAGAATGAACTCGTCCATTATAAGTTTACCGGAATACCACGATCGGCAAGATATTCTTTCATTTGCGTTATAGTGTAATTTCCAAAGTGTGTCACAGAGGCCATAAGAATAGCATCTACGCCGCCATCAATAATGGCATCATACAAATGCTCCAGTTTACCCGCTCCTCCGGATGCGATTAAAGGGATATTGACTGCATCGGTAACAGAGCGGTTCAGTTTATTATCATAGCCCGCTTTGGTACCGTCCGCATCCATTGAAGTTAATAATATCTCGCCAGCACCCAGCTTTTCGACTTTTATCGCCCATTCGATGACATCGATATCAGTTGGTTCAGTTCTTGCTTTTACGCAAACCTTCCATCTATTGCGTTTCCCTTCTGACTTTCTTACATCTATAGCTACTACCACACACTGGTTCCCAAATCGCTTTGCAGCTTCAGCAATTAAGTCCGGATTTTCCACCGCAGCGGTATTAATCGATACCTTTTCAGCTCCGCTTCGCAAAAGCTCATCGATCTGTTCGACTGTTTGTATCCCGCCGACAGTGAAGGGAATAAAGACATTTTCTGCGACCTTTTCAACAAGTTCGACTATTGTCTTGTGCGAGCGGATAGTAGCAGTAATATCCAAGAAAACCAACTCATCAGCGCCGCTGTCGCTGTATCTTCTACCGAGTTCAACAGGATCGCCGGCATCCTGAAAATTCAAAAAATTAACGCCTTTGACCACTCTGTTATCTTTTACGTCAAGACAGGGAATGATTCTTTTTGTCAGCATTTACCGGTATTCCTTTTACAAATCCGTGCAAAGTTTTTCAGAATTCTTAAGCCTGCCTGGCCACTTTTCTCAGGATGAAACTGAGTTCCATATATATTTGCTTTTTGTACCGAGGCAGGCATAGCAAAACCATAGTCGGTATAAGCGACCCTGGTATCTCCGTCGGTAATATCCGCGTAGTAAGAATGTGCAAAATAAAAATTTTTCTGCTTTCCCAAATTGGCCAGCAGTTCCATATCTTCAGGAATTTTTACCGAATTCCATCCTATATGTGGAACTGTTTTGCCTAGGGGGATTGGGATGATACTGCCTCGAATCAATCCAAGACCTTCATGTTCGCCGTGTTCGGTACCTGTTTCGAAAAGTATCTGGTAGCCTACACATATACCTAATAGCGGTTTACCGTCGAATGCACTCTCTTTGGCCTGTTCAGCTAATGGCCCTAAGGCACTAATGGCGTAGCCGAATGCAGCTACACCGGGAAGTAAGAGGCCATCGGCGGCATTGATATCTTCAGATTTGCAGCTTAGTTTTACCTCACAGCCAATATGACTAAAAGCATTACAGACACTTCTGACATTTCCTACATTGTAGTCAATAACAACTATCATTGTTCACCAAAGGTCATTTCCCCATCAATCTGATAAAGGTTTCAAAAAGGTAACTTGAATCATGTGGGCCGGGCGAGGCTTCCGGGTGATACTGAACGGAAAAAACACCAAGCTCTTCACATCGAATACCTTCAACGGTATTATCGTTTAGATTCAAATGTGTCAATTCTATGTTCTTGTTCTTGAGCGAGTCTATATCAACACAGAAACCGTGATTCTGACTGGTTATTTCAATGTTTCCAGTTTGTAGATTCTTGACGGGATGGTTTGCGCCTCTGTGACCGAATTTAAGTTTGTAAGTTCGTCCGCCAAGAGCAAGGGCCAAAATTTGGTGTCCGAGACATATCCCAAAAACAGGCAGCTTACCAAGGAGATTTTTTACTGTGTCAATAGCATAGGTTACAGGGGCAGGGTCGCCGGGGCCATTGCTCAAGAACACCCCATCAGGCTTCGCGTGAAGGACTTCTTGAGCTGAAGTAGTAGCAGGTACTACTGTTACATCACAGCCACGTGAGCAAAGTAATCTAAGTATATTGTGTTTTATACCAAAATCGAAAGCTATGACTTTGTATTTCTTCTTTGGTTTCTGTTTGTTTGTGTTTAATACCTCAATTACAGGCTTATCCCAGGAATATGATTTTTTGACGGTAACATCCTTGGCAATGTCTCTTCCAACAAGACCGGGATAATCTTGGAGTTTCTTTTTTAAATTGTTGATATCAAACTCTGTTGAGGAAATAATACCTCTCATAGCACCTTTGGTTCGAATATGCTTTACAAGCTTTCTTGTATCGGTGCCTTCGAGACCGATTACATTATTGAATTTCAAATAATTACTTAGAGAAACTTCACTTCGCCAGTTGCTTGGATACGGGCAGTTTTCTTTGACAATAAAACCGCTTGCGAAAACTTTTCTGGATTCCCAATCAACAGGATTTGTGCCGTAATTTCCAATCAACGGATAGGTCATAGTTATAATCTGTTCGTTGTATGAGGGGTCTGTAAGTATTTCCTGATAACCGGTCATGCTGGTATTAAAGACGACTTCCCCGCACTTGGTGCCTTTGGCTCCAAAAGAAGTACCTTCAAAAACCGTGCCGTCTTCGAGTAATAAAACAGCTTTCAAGTTTACTCCTTACTGTAGTAATGCTGAATTGGTTTTACGCTTAATTTCCTTTCTTTCATCGCAGAGATGGCTTTTACCACCGCAGCGGCACCTCTTATCGTTGTTACATACGGAATTTGTTTATCAAGAGCACTTCTTCTTATTGAAAAAGAATCCTTGATCGATTGAGCACCTATTGTAGTGTTGATGATAAGATTGATTTTTCCGTTTATTATCCAGTCAACTATATTAGGCCTGCCCTCGCTCATTTTCAGTACAAACTCGGATGGTATATTGTTATTGATAAACTCAATACACGTACCCTTGGTTGCAACAATCTTAAAACCCATTTGTTGTAATTGACTTGCGAGTCCGACAGCTTTTTTCTTATCGTCATCCCTGACACTAAAAAGAACATTGCCGCACATAGGCAGGCTGTTACCGGCTGCCAACTGTGATTTTGCAAAAGCTATTCCGAAATCATCAGATATTCCCATAACTTCGCCGGTGGAAAGCATTTCAGGACCAAGCAATGTGTCTATGCCGGGGAATTTTAAGAACGGAAACACTGCCTCTTTTGCCGAAAAATGCGCAGGGTGAATTTCCTTAGTGCAGTTCAACTCATCTAAAGTCATCCCCGTCATTACCTTTGTTGCAAGCTTAGCCAAGGGTATGCCTATCGCTTTGCTAACAAACGGAATAGTCCGTGATGCACGCGGATTGACTTCAAGTATATAAATTTCATTGTCCTTAACAGCGAACTGAATATTCATCAGGCCTTTAACTTTTAATTCGATCGCTAAAAGTCTTGTCTGCCGTTTAATCTCTTCGAGGACTTTTTGGCTTATTGACACCGGCGGAAGTGAACAGGCACTGTCACCGGAATGGACGCCTGCTTCTTCGATATGCTCCATTATTCCGCCAATCACTACCTGTTTGCCATCACTTATGGCATCGACATCCAGCTCTGTCGCATCGTCAAGAAATTTATCTATCAAAATCGGGTGGTGGCCCGAAGCTTCGATTGCATTTTCGACACAGGTTCTAAGTGCTTTTTCGTCGTAAACAATCACCATTGCTCTGCCTCCAAGTACATAAGAAGGTCTGATTAGTAAGGGGAAGCCGAGTTTTTTTGCTATTTGGAAGACTTCTTGGTAGTTGAGAGCAGTTCCGCTAAAGGGTTGACGAAGTTTTAATTTTTCAACCAGCCTAGTGAAACGCTTGCGATCCTCGGCTCGGGCAATACTGTCAGGTGAAGTGCCGATTATCTTCACTCCAGCTTTTTCCAGAGGAACGGCTAATTTTAAAGGCGTCTGCCCTCCGAATTGAACAATAACTCCATCAGGTTTTTCTTTTTCAATAATGTTCATAACATCTTCGAATGTCAGCGGTTCAAAGTAAAGCCTGTGGGAGGTATCATAGTCAGTACTCACCGTCTCGGGATTGCAGTTTACCATTATTGATTCGATGCCTATTTCTTTTAACGCAAAGGCTGCGTGGACACAGCAATAATCAAATTCAATTCCTTGGCCTATGCGATTCGGCCCGCCACCTAGGATTATAACTTTCTTTTTATCAGTTGGATTTGCCTCGCATTCGTCTTCAAATGTTGAGTACAGATATGGAGTGTGGGCTTCGAATTCGGCTCCACAGGTATCGACGGTTTTGTATACAGCGTTAACTTCCATCTGCTGACGCTGCTTCCTAAAATTTTCTTCTGAGATATTAAATAAAGAGGCCAGATACTTGTCGCTGAAACCGTATTCTTTGGCCTTTTGTATTAAACTTTTGTTCATTTTATCAAGAGTGGTCGCTTTTAGCTTTTTTTCTAAGCTGACAATATCATTGATATTATTAAGGAACCATGGATCGATCTTTGTCAGGCCGAAAATTTCATCAGTGGAGAGTTTTCTTCTAAAAGCTTCGGCAACATACCAGATTTTATCCCAGCAATTGGTTTGCAGCTTCTTTTTTAACTTGGTCAAGGTAAGCCCGTTATTAGTGTATATTTTGTCAAGCGAGTAGCGGTCTATCTCTAAAGACCTTATAGCTTTTTGCAGAGATTCTTTAAATATTCTGCCGATAGCCATAGCTTCGCCAACGGATTTCATCTGTACCGTAAGATCAGGATTGGTCTTGGGGAACTTTTCAAATGTAAAACGCGGCCATTTAACAACACAGTAATCAATCGTCGGCTCAAAGCAGGCTGGTGTCTTTTTCGTTATATCGTTGGGAATTTCATCTAAGGTATAACCCACAGCCAACAATGAAGCTATTTTTGCAATGGGAAAACCTGTGGCTTTGGATGCAAGAGCTGAACTTCGCGAAACACGGGGGTTCATCTCAATTACATAGAGCTTGCCGTTTGCTGGATTAACCGCAAACTGGATGTTAGAGCCGCCGGTTTCAACTCCGATCGCACGTATAATTTTCAATGCGGCGTCTCGCATTATTTGATATTCTTTGTCGGTCAGCGTCTGGGCAGGAGCCACCGTAATGCTGTCACCGGTATGGATACCCATAGGGTCAAGGTTTTCAATCGAGCAGATAATGACAACGTTATCTTTTCTGTCTCTCATTACCTCAAGTTCATATTCTTTCCAACCGACTACTGATTCTTCCACAAGAACCTGCCCTTTAGGACTCAAGTTCAATCCCCAATGAATATATCTGTCGTACTCTTCGATATTGTAGGCTACATTTCCACCCATGCCGCCCAAAGTGTATGATGGTCTTATAATGGCGGGAAAGCCAACATATTTAATTATTTCCTGAGCTTCCTGCCAACTGTGAGCATAACCGCTTTTGGGAACTTTCAATCCTATATCCTCAATAATCTTTTTAAACCTGTCACGCTCTTCAGCCCTTTTAATAGATTTTAGATTGGCTCCAAGCAGCTTAACGTTATGTTTTTTTAGAATACCTCTTTCCGCTAAAGCCACGGCAACATTGAGGCCCGTTTGTCCGCCTAATGTCGGCAGGAGACTGTCCGGTTTTTCCCTGCAAATTATTTCTTCTATTATCTCCGGCGTAATTGGTTCAATGTATGTTCGATAGGCCATTTCAGGATCAGTCATTATTGTGGCAGGATTACTGTTAACAAGCACAATCTTAAAGCCCTCCTGTTTCAATACCTTGCAGGCCTGTGCACCTGAATAATCGAATTCACAGCCCTGGCCTATTACTATTGGCCCTGAACCTATGATCAATATCTTTTTGATATTCTTACGTTTCGGCATCGCTTCCTTTCGTTCTATCTACCATTAAATCCCATCGTATAAAGGTTGGTTATCGGCATTCTCCTGTCTTTACCGAATGCTTTCGGAGTAATTTTAATCCCCGGCGGGGATTGCCTTCTTTTGTATTCATTACGGTCTATCATGCCGATAACCCTATCAACCGTTTTCTTTGGCAAACCATCCTTGACAAGTTGATATGCTGATTTATCCTGCTCTACATAACCGGCAAGTATCCTGTCCAGAACATCATACGAACCAAGCGAGTCTGTATCCTTTTGATTTTCTTTCAGTTCGGCACTCGGTGGTCGGTTTATTACGGTAATGGGTATAACCCGGCGGTTATGAATACTGTTTACATATTCAGCTAATTTGTACACCATTATTTTGGGGACATCCTTGAGCACCGCAAAACCACCGGCGGTGTCTCCATAAAGAGTGGCGTATCCGACAGAGGTTTCGCTTTTGTTGCTTGTGGTCAGGACAAGCCAGCTGTAACTGTTGCTTAGCGACATAAGTATGCATCCGCGAATCCTCGCCTGGAGATTTTCATAAGCTGTTGTTTCAGTGGACCATTTATCAAATTTGCCAAACAAGCTATTGAACTTATCAAGCACCGTTTCAATAGGAACACTATAGAACTCGATATCCAGATTATCCGCCAGCAGCTGGGCATCCTTAATGGTATCGGTGCTGTTGAATTTCGAGGGCATAGTTACCCCTATGACTTTTTTGGCACCCAAAGCATCCACAGCAATGGCAGCGGTCAGTGACGAATCTATTCCGCCGCTTAATCCGATTATGGTTTTGGAAAAACCGTTTTTGCACACATAGTCCCTGGTTCCTACAATAAGCGCCTGATAGATTTCAGTAATAGACTCTGCCGGCAAAGGGTGAACAGAATTGTTACAATTAGTAACAGACTTGGTTCCAGTGTCTCGGTCTATCGATAAATCTGCCAAAAGGATATCTTCTGCAAATGCCTTGGCTTGACAGATGACCTGGCCTGATGAGCCTACAAACATACTTCTGCCATCAAAAACTAGTTCATCCTGGCCGCCAATCAGATTGCAATAAGCAACGGCACAATTGAAATGTTTTGCACATTCACAAAGAATTTCCTGTCTTTGCTGGATTTTTCCTATGTGAAATGGCGACGCAGAGATATTTATGATTATATCTATTCTTGGTGTTTGGGCATAAATACTATCCAGCCACTTAAGACGCCAAATATCTTCACAAATCGTAAAAGCTACTGCTACGCCATCGATTACAATTCTTACCGCTTCTGTCCCGGGCTGAAAATAACGTCTTTCATCAAAGACGCCATAGTTAGGCAAGATGCACTTGCGATAAATTTTTGTAATCCTGCCGCTCTGTAACACAGCAAGTGAGTTGAACCCCCCCCTTTCGTTTGCTTCTGCGAAGCCGACAACAATAGTAATTTCAGGACAGTTTTTTGCCAGTTGCTCTACTGCTGAGCGGTTGTCATCCAGGAAATGTTTTTTAAGTAATAAATCTTCCGGAGGGTAACCGCATATGGCCATTTCCGGGAACGCAACGATATCAGCACCTAAATCGTATGCTTTGGTGCTCAACCTTTGTATTTTCTCGGTGTTTCCTTTGATATCACCAACCGAAGCGTTAAATTGTGCCAGTGATAATCGCAATTTAGCTTCCTCTTAACTTTGTTTCTTTAACCAGTTGTCAATAGCTGCAGCAGCTAGTCGTCCGCTGTAAATTGCCCGGACAACCAGAGATGGGCCATTGATTGTGTCACCGGCAGCAAATACTACGGGTTGACTTGTCTGGCAGTTTTCTACTACAACATTGCCTGACTTATCAAGCTTCAGGCCGAATTCTTTTACCAAACCATCATGTACAACATGAAGAAATCCTGTTGCCAAAAGTACCATATCGGCGTCAAGAGTAAATTCTGTGCCGGGTAATTCCTTAAACTTCCAGCAGCCGTCTTTCTGAAACCACTCCACCTGACAACAATGCAATTGAGTAACCCGTGTTTCTACACCTGAGAATTTCTTAGTCATAATGGACCATTGCCGATTGCAACCTTCTTCATGAGAAGATGAAGTTCGCATAATTCGCGGCCACATAGGCCAGGGTGTATCCGGTGGCCGAGTTTGGGGCGGCTCGGGCAGAATTTCAAGTTGGTAGATCTCTTTAGCTCCCTGTCTTCTGGCAGTCCCGACGCAATCACTTCCGGTATCGCCGCCGCCTATTACAACTACGATTTTGTTCTTTGCTGTAACAATTGCCGGGTTATCTATCTCTTCACCGGAGCAGAATTTGTTCTGAGCTTTTAGATAATCCATAGCAAACAGAATGTTATCATAACCTCTGCCGACTATGTTGAGATCCCGAGGTTGACCTGCACCCATTGTCAGGCAGATGCAATCAAACATCTTTTTCAGATATCTTGCGGAAATATCTTCGCCAACATTGACACCTGTTTGAAACTCAATGCTTTCGGCAACTAATTGTTCTAATCTGCGATCAATAATATCTTTGGAAAGCTTAAAATCAGGGATACCGTATCGCAGCAGTCCTCCGATTTGTTTATCTTTTTCAAAGACAACTACACTGTGGCCGGCTCGTGCCAATTGCTGAGCAACCGCCAGACCGGCAGGACCGGAACCGATAATTGCTATTCGTTTGCCCGTTTTTTTTGTTGCAGGCATTGGCTTAATCCAGCCTTCTTTAAAGCCGCGTTCAACGATTTGAAATTCAATATGCCTAATCAGTACAGGTTCATCGTTAATGGAAAGTGTACAGGCAGCTTCGCAAGGGGCAGGGCATACTCTACCTGTGATTTCGGGAAAATTGTTAGTCGAATGAAGCAATTGACAAGCCTGCTCCCATTTGTCTTCATATACAAGTTCGTTTATGTCAGGTATGGAATTTTTAAGTGGACAGCCCACACCATGACAAAACGGTATTCCACAGTCCATACACCTTGCTGCTTGCTGATGGATCTGCTCAGGAGTAAGTGGCAGGTCAAGCTCGGTGAAATCATGTATTCTTTCCTCGACCGGCCGATGTCCGATTTCCTGACGTTTATGTTTTAGAAACCCTTTTACTTCGCCCATTGAAACACCTCTTCAGTTGCGGGTATTGTTTCGGTATCACGCTGCTGGGCTGCACGCATCTTTTCCAGTGCCTTGCGGTAATCTATCGGGACAACCTTTACAAATTTCCCTATCATATCAGGCCAGGCATCCAGTATGTATTGTGCACGGTTACTGCCAGTCCACTTAAGGTACTGCTGGATCAAATCATGCAGCAAATTTTTATCTGTTTCTTTCCAGACACTCTCCAACTCAACCATATCAAGGTTACACATCGTATCGAACAGTTGTGCCTCATCGAGCACATAAGCAATACCACCGCTCATGCCTGCTGCGAAATTACATCCGGTTTTTCCAAGCACTACGACTAGACCACCCGTCATATACTCACAACAATGATCACCAACACCTTCAACAACAGCGGTTACACCGCTATTTCGCACACAGAATCTTTCGCCGGCCATACCATTTATGAAAACTTCACCTGAGGTAGCACCGTAAAGTACGGTATTGCCTACAATGATATTTTCGTGGCTGATGAACGGAGAACCTTTTGGTGTTTTGACAATGATTCGTCCACCGGAAAGACCTTTACCGAGATAATCATTACTGTCGCCAACCAGCTTCAAGGTAACCCCTGGTGCAAGAAATGCACCGAAGCTTTGACCTGCTGAACCCTGCAGGACTACTTGCAGTGTGTTATCCGGCAGGCCTTTTTCGCCGTATTTCTGAATAATTTTATTACTTACAATCGCTCCGACTGTCCGGTTTGTATTGCGTACCGGCATCTCTATAATGGTTTGCTTCTGCTGGTCAATTGCAAGCTGGGCTTTTTCCAGAATTTGCCAGTCAAGATGGTCGCTGAGCTTATCAGCTTGCGAATTGGTATATCTGTTTCCATTTCCGTCACAGTTTTCGGGCCGATGGAAGATGGCAGAAAAGTCCAAACCCTTTGCCTTCCAGTGGTCGATTGCTTTGCGAGTTTGGAGCTTATCTACTCTGCCGACCATATCCTCGAATTTCTTAAAGCCGAGTTGAGACATAATCTGGCGTACTTCCTCGGCAACAAAATACATAAATCGTTCGATATATTCAGGTTTTCCTGCGAAGCGTTTTCGCAGTTCCGCGTCCTGGGTGCCGATTCCAAATGGACAGGCTCCTTCGTGACATTTGCGTAACAATATGCAGCCGAGTGTCACCAAGGCGGCTGTTCCGAAGCCAAATTGTTCAGCTCCTAACAACACTGCAACAACAACATCTCTGCCGGTTTTGAGTTGGCCGTCAACCTGAACCCGGATCCGGTCACGCAGATTGTTCATTACCAAGACCTGCTGGGTCTCAGCCACTCCCAGCTCCCAGGGACAGCCAGTATGTTTAATCGAAGAAAGTGGACTTGCACCGGTGCCGCCGTCGTGACCGCTGATAAGCACTTCGTCGGCATTGCCTTTGGCGACGCCGGCAGCGACTGTACCGACCCCAACTTCAGCGACAAGCTTGACCGAAACTTTCGCAGCCGGATTGCTGCACTTTAGGTCATATATCAGTTGGGCCAGGTCTTCAATCGAGTATATATCATGATGTGGAGGTGGTGAAATGAGAGTTACGCCCGGCGTTGAGTGCCTCAATTTTGCGATTTCTTCAGTTACTTTGTGTCCTGGCAATTGGCCGCCTTCACCGGGTTTTGCACCTTGTGCTATTTTTATCTGAAGCTCTTTTGCGTGAGTCAGATAATTAATTGTTACGCCAAACCTCCCACTGGCAACCTGCTTTATGGCACAGTTTTTCGAGTCACCATTGGCTTCCATCGTATAACGAGATGCGTCTTCGCCGCCTTCGCCGGTGTTGCTCATTGCTCCTATACGGTTCATAGCAACAGCTAGACACTCGTGTGCCTCTTTGCTGATTGAACCGTGACTCATTGCACCGGTGCAAAACCTCTTGGCTATCTCACTGGCAGGTTCAACCTGTTCAATCGATATTGGTTCGCCATCAACAAATTCAAAAAGTCCGCGCAAAGTGTACAGCTTTTGAGCCTGCTTATTTACCGCATTTGCATAATCTTCATAAGCCCGTTTGTCCGCATACTTGACCGCATGCTGCAACCGAGCTATTGTCGTTGGGTTCCAAAGATGCTCCTCCCCGCTATGTCTGAAATGATAGTCACCTCCAAAATCTAATTCAAGCACCCCAGAGGGGCGCTGTCCAAAAGCAGTTTTGTGACGAAAAACAGCTTCTTGTGCTATTTCTGCCAGCCCGACACCGCCGATGCGCGAGCTTGTACCGGTAAAGTACTCATCCACGAAAAAACGGTTTAAGCCGATAGCTTCAAATAATTGAGCACCGGTATAACTTCGCAGCGTTGAAATCCCCATCTTGCTCATCGTCTTTAAAATACCTTTTTTGACTGCGGCAATATAATTGTCTGCTATCTGTGAGGATTCCATCTCTTTGGGAAGCCTGTTTTCCTGCTGAAGATAGTCGAGCGTTTCAAATGCTAAATAGGGATTTACCGCATTGGCACCAAAACCACACAAAAGGCAAAAATGCATGACTTCGTGGGGTTCCCCACTTTCAACAATCAACCCTGCTTCGCCGCGAAGACCACGATTGAGCAATCCATGATGAACCGCCGATACAGCAAGAAGTGAAGGGATTGGAACCTTTACCTGTGAAGCCTGGCGGTCGCTGATTATTATCAGTGAGGCACCATCTTCAATAGCCTGTTGGGCGGAATCGACAATCACGCTTATGGCCCGTTTCAAACTGCTGCCGACATCAGCAATATTGTTATCAAATGTCGATGAGATGGTTGCAACTTTAAGGTCACTCCTTTTCGCGGTCCGCAGCCGCTCAATATCTTCGTTGGTTAGTATCGGATGGGGCAATTTCAACTGTCGGCAATGCTCAGGCGTTTCTTCGAGAATATTTAGCTTTTTGCCCACAAAACTCATCAGGCTCATTACTTGGCCTTCACGCAAAGGATCTATTGCGGGATTTGTTACCTGGGCAAAGAGCTGTTTGAAATAGTTAAACAAAAGTTTCGATCTGTCAGAAAGCACCGCTAAAGGTGTATCGTTACCCATAGACCCGACCGGTTCTTGGGCGTTTAAGGCCATCGGCAGCAAAATCATTTTAAGCTCTTCACGACTATAGCCGAACAATCGCAGTCTCTGAGCTAACGTATCTGGATTAGTGTGTACCAACTTAGGCACATCAAACAGGCCTCGCAGCTCGATTTTATTCTGGTCCAGCCATCTTCGATAAGGCTTCTGGCGAGCGATCTTACTTTTTATCTCGTTGTCAGAAATTATCCGCCCTTCAGCCGTATCGACAAGGAACATATGGCCCGGTTGAAGACGGCCTTTCTGTCGGATTTTCTCCGGTGGGAATTGTACAACACCTGCTTCGCTGGCCATAACAACCAAACCATCAATTGTTACAAGCCAGCGGCAGGGTCTGAGGCCATTGCGGTCGAGTGTACCTCCAACAATCCTGCCATCGGTAAACACCATCGCAGCAGGACCATCCCAAGGCTCCATTATGGAAGCGTGATATTCATAGAATGCACGCTTATCTGTGCTGATGTGATAACTTGTCCCAAACGCTTCCGGAATCATCATCATTATAGAATGTGGCATACTCCTGCCGGCACGAACCAGCAGCTCAAGTACATTATCAAAACATGCAGAGTCGCTTGCCTGGGGTGTCAAAACCGGCAGCACATCGCTAATATTGTCACCGAAAACATGGCTGGACATCTTCATCTGGCGGGCCTGCATCCAGTTGCGATTGCCGCTTAGCGTATTTATTTCTCCGTTATGTGCAACACACCTCAACGGCTGAGCAAGCTGCCAGCTTGGAAACGTATTGGTACTGTACCGCTGATGAACAATAGCAAGAGCAGAACCCACCCGCTCATCCGCAAGGTCTGGATAGTAGGCAAACAGCTGCCAGGCCATAAACATTCCCTTGTAACAAATGGTCTTGCAGGAAAGCGAAGCCACATAGAAATCTTTTCCTTCCTGACCAAACTGCTTCCTGATGAGTTTTTCAGCCTGTCTGCGGGCCAAATATAACTTTTGTTCCAACAATTTGCTCTCAGAACCTGCACCATCAATAAATATCTGCTTTATGGTTGGCTCAGATCCAAGAGCTATTTTACCCAGACAATCATTTGCAACAGGTACATCCCGCCAGCCCAAAACCCGCATACCGTAATGACCAATGGAAGCTTCAAGTACATCTTCACATTTACTGCGAAGCTCTTTATCCTGCGGGCCAAATACCATTCCAACACCGTAGTTAGAATCTGGCGGCAAAGAAAACCCTAATCTCTCGCACTCAGCAGAGAAAAACTCATGCGGGATCTGAAATAAAATTCCAGCCCCGTCACCTGTAACCTCATCAGCACCGGCTGCACCACGATGGTACAAATTAACCAGTATTTCTTTGCCATACTCGATAATAGAATGGCTGCGTTGGCCGTTAATATTTACAACTGCACCGACACCGCAGCCATCGTGCTCTCGCCGGCTTTCATACAAACCCTGCTTTTTTTGAATATACTGCATTTTCTCTTAACTATCATAATATAAGTTAAACTCAAACGGGTGTGGCCGAAGTGCCAACTCATGAAGCTCATTTTCACGTTTCCAGCTTATCCAAGTCTCAATCAAATCATCGGTGAAAACATCACCGGCTGTCAGGAACTTACGATCTTTTTCCAGAGCATCAATGGCTTCAGCTAATTCTCCCGGAGTTTTGTTATACTTGGCCAGTTCTTCAGGACTCATCTCGTAGATATCTCTGTCAAGTGGCTCGCCGGGGTCGATTTTATTCTGGATACCATCGATAGCTGCCATTAGCATCGCTGTCCAGGCCAGATATCCATTAGCTGTTGGATCAGGGCAGCGGAACTCCAGTCTTTTTGCTTTGGGGCTGTCCGAGTACATTGGAATACGTACCGCAGCAGAGCGGTTACGGGCACTCATAACAAGATTTACCGGTGCCTCAAAACCGGGTACCAGACGGCGATAAGAGTTCGTTGTCGGGGCGGCGAAGGCCAAAATTGCAGGGGTATGTTTGAGAATGCCACCGATTGAGTACAGCCCAATTTCACTAAGGCCGGCATAACCACTGTCCGCAAACAAAGGTTTGCCATCCTTCCACAGGGAAAAATGTGTGTGCATCCCGCTGCCGTTGTCCTCGAAGACCGGCTTTGGCATAAATGTCACCGTTTTAGCATTGCGTCTGGCTACATTTTTTACTATGTACTTATACCACATAAACTGGTCGGCCATCTTCAATAGTTCTGCGAACTTCATATCAATCTCGGCCTGACCAGCTGTAGCAACTTCGTGATGGTGCGCTTCGACCACAATACCAACCTTCTGCATTTCAGATACCATTTCTCCACGAAGGTCATGGTAGGTGTCAGTGGGACTGACGGGGAAGTAGCCGCCCTTGAAGCCCGGCTTATACCCGAGATTCGGCTCTTCAAAACGCGCAGTGTTCCACGCCCCTTCGACAGAATCGATTCTATACATCCCGAATGTAACAGGTGTCGGCAATTCCAGTTTCGTTTAGATATGCTGTACCTTTTCGTGCAACATGACGTGGGTCCCGGCTGTAATCCTCTTTCGTGATAGGATCAACGATATTGGCTATAACGCTAACAGTAGGTTCTTTAAAGAATGGGTCCAGCACGGCAGTATCAGGATCAGGCACAGCCAGCATATCCGACATATGTATTCCCTGCCATCCTCGTATGGATGAACCGTCAAAGCCAACGCCTTCTTTGAAGGTATCCTCGTCCCATGTATCAATCGGGAAACTACAATGCTGCCACGTTCCCAACAGATCGGTAAACTTCAAGTCAACCATTTCCGCATTGTTTTTTTCTGCAAACTCGAAAAATTTTTTCACTGTCATTATTATATCCCTTTCTGAAATTGTTTTTATTTCCTTAGCCGATTGCTTTTTTACCTTTTTCACCGGTCCGAATACGAATGCACTCCGGGAGTTCTAATACGAATATTTTGCCGTCACCAATCTGACCTGTTTTTGCTCCCTCAATAATTGCGTTAACTGTTTTTTCTACAAAATCTTCGTTCACAGCTATCTCAAGTCTTACTTTCTTAAGTAAATTCACTTCAAATTTGATGCCTCTGTAACTTTCCTTATAGCCATGCTGTTCGCCACAGCCCAGAGCATTCGTGACAGACATCTTATAAACCTGAGCCTTATACAAGGCCTGTTTAACATCTTTTAGTTTATGAGGCTGAATGTATGCCACCACGAGTTTCACAATTTAATCCTTCCTTAAAGCCGTATTCACATCGTGCTGAATATCTGGAAGCCTCCATAGGCTTCCATTCCATGCTCACCAATATCCAATCCTCTTAATTCTTCTTCTCTGCCTATTCTAAGACCCATGGTAAGGTCGATCAGTTTGAAAACTATACTCATACTAACCACCACAAATGCTATTGTGCTTACACTGCCAACTATTTGGATACCTAACTGCATAGGATTTCCACTGTATGCAAAACCATTGTTAGGTATGCCCAACGAGGCCTTCCCGAAAATACCAATGCACAAAGTACCCCAGACTCCGCACATCCCATGCACAGGAAACGCACCAACAGGGTCGTCGATTTGCAGCTTATCAAGCAATTCGACTCCTCTTACAACTATGTATCCGCCAATTCCACCTATTACTACTGCTGCCCAAGGTTCCACATAAGCACAGGGAGCAGTGATTGCCACAAGGCCTGCCAACGCTCCATTCATCGCCATTGACAAATCCGGTTTGCCGAACCTTTTCCATACAGTAACCATTGCAATAATACCGCCTATTGCTGCTGCGATGTTTGTGTTAATTGCAATTCTTCCAATCAATGAACCATCACCTACCGAAAGAGTTGAGCCTGCATTGAATCCAAACCAGCCAAACCAAAGGATAAAAACGCCCAAAGAGGCTAGCGGAATATTATGGCCAGCAATAACATTGGGCTTTCCATCGGCAGCATATTTACCCTCTCGTGGTTTCAGCACTGATGTCCCTACTAAAGCAGCAAAACCGCCGACCGTATGTACCACTGTCGAGCCGGCAAAATCTGCGAATCCCATATTGCTAAGCCATCCACCTCCCCAAATCCAGTGGCCAATAACAGGATAGATAAAAGCCGATATAAGAAACGAATAAATCAGGTACGCCGGGAATTTCATCCGTTCAGCCATACCACCTGCAACTATTGTTGCAGCGGCACCACAAAAAGCTGCTTGAAATAGCCAGAATGCATACAACGGTATACCGTTTGCAGCCGGCTTTAGGCCCAACAGACACCACCCTTTTAAGCCCGTAAAACCGTTACCGTCGCCGAACATCAAAGCATAGCCGATCATAAAAAATCCTAATGAAGCCATGCAGAAATCCAGGAAGTTTTTGGTCAGAATGTTGCAGGTATTCTTTGCCCTTATAAAACCAGCCTCTATCATTCCAAACCCGGCCTGCATAAAGAAAACCAGAAAGGCCCCCAGCAAGACCCAGACAGTATTTAGACCTTGTATAAAGTTGGTTATATTTCCAATCTCCATTTTGCTCATTTCTTTTCAATATTTACCGGCATTCCAGCTCATTTTATATTAGCAATGCACGTGCCAAAACAACGGCAAGGCTGTAAGTCTTTATTACATAAAGTGATACGTTATTTTCGTGAACTTGAAACAATGCACAGATAACGACAATTATGTAACATCCTGCAATGGTGCGACATATATGTTGTATAATGCCGGACGAAACCGCATATTCACCAGATTTCTTTTCACCGATCTTTCCTTCAAATTGACTATCGTAATGTATTGTTATACAAAGAGTTACAATATCCAGCCTTTCGCTTATGTTTTTTATTAGAAGAAATGTCTTGCAATGTCATCATGCTATATTACAATTATGTCGCATTGATAAATAACGGAGAATTTTGAAATGGCCAAGAAAACAACACTTTTGCATCATGGTGAGGTATATATTCAGCGCCCGGTGCCGCAGCTCGAAATTCTATATAATGTTAGCCAGATATTAGCTGCTGGCACGCATCAGCAAGAGGCTCTTGTCTCCGTGTTGGAGATTCTTGATAAAGACCTTGGTCTGGCCAGAGGTACCATCACACTTCTCTCGTTGGATGGTAAAGAGATTAGAATCGAAGCTGCTCATAACCTTTCACAGGAACAAAGCCAAAGAATTACATATCGAATCGGAGAAGGCGTAACTGGCAAGGTTATGCAGACCGGTAAACCAATCATCGTTCCCAAAGTCTCCCAGGAACCGCTGTTTTTGAATCGCTTCGAAAGATGGAATGTGACAAAGCAGGACTTAAGCTTTATTTGTGTTCCCATTTCCATCAATAATGATGTGATTGGAACGATTTCGGTTGATAGGCCTTTCGAAGAAACCGCGCCACTGGATGAAGAAATGCGGATGGTTAGTATTGTGGCAAGTATGATTGCGAATGATCTCAGAGCTCGCCGTCAGGCCAGAATCGAACGCCAGGCACTTGAAGGTGAGAATTTGCGTCTGCGTTATGAATTGGAAGATAGGTTCCGTCCCGAAAATATAATTGGCAATTCCAACGCTATGCGTGATGTGTATCGGCAAATCCACCAGGTAGCAGTTACCGATACAACGGTGCTTATACGCGGCGAATCAGGCACAGGAAAGGAATTAGTCGCTCACGCTATTCATTTCTCCAGTCCAAGAAGTGATGGGTCTTTTGTGAAGATTAACTGCGCCGCCTTAAATGAAAACCTCCTTGAAAGTGAGTTATTTGGCCACGAAAAGGGAGCTTTTACAGGTGCAATACAAACACGTAAAGGCCGGCTTGAAGAAGCAAACAACGGTACAATTTTTCTTGATGAAATAGGTGACTTTTCTTCTGCCACACAGGTGAAATTACTTCGTGTTCTTCAGGACAAAGAATTCCAGCGTGTCGGAAGCAACCATACCTTAAAGACAAATACCAGAATTATCACGGCAACAAACCGTGATCTGGAGAAAACTGTGGATAAAGGTAGTTTTCGCCAAGACCTTTATTATCGAATAAATGTGTTTCCGATTATTTTGCCCCCATTACGCGACCGCAAGGATGATATCCTGCTTTTAGCTGATTTTTTTGCAGAACGATATTCGAAAAAGATGGGCAAAGATATCCGAAGAATAAGCACGCCGGCGATCAATATGATGGTTTCATATCATTGGCCGGGCAACGTACGCGAGCTTGAGAACTGCATTGAAAGAGCTGTGCTCTTAAGCAGTGACGGCGTTATCCACGGCCATCACCT
>SMTZ1_10005633_pt1 | contig 18628 bp, 7 predicted proteins | sample DeeMarSWOR136_30_FD_25667 | JGI IMG/M metagenome (IMG submission 25667)
ACTTCTATGTGCTCAGAGAAACAGACATGCCCTCCATATTAGGAGAGGGCTCCTTCATCGATTATCACAATGGGTACGACGAATCGGAGCGTTTCCTGACAAACTGGAACGACCACTCCGGTCGGGAGGGCTACGCCTATTGCAAAGGCTTCTGCGATCACATGGGCCTCATCCCACCACCCTACTCCACTGCCTATGCGGCCACTTATCTGGTCAAATCTTATCCAGACACCATGATTTCCGGCGATACGGCTACGGCTTGGCTTGAGTATGTGAACACATCCGACTCCAGCTGGGCCATCTGGAGACCAGATTCCACACGTCTCCGCACTACTGTGCCCCCCGACCGAAGCAGTGACTTCCATACCCTCTACGATTGGATTAGCCCAAACCGTCCAACGGGTGTCGACGCTATTACAGCGGTGGGTGACACAGGACGGTTCACCTTCATACTCACAGCGCCTGCTGTTGTCGACACAACTCCATACTTCGAATACTGGGGATTGGAACAGCTGGGACAGGGATCATTCGGCCCCCCCGATGATTCGGTCTACTTCGAGATTGTGGTTCTGCCCAGTGACGAGGCCATCGTTATCATCGTGGATAACGAGCAGGGCGCGCCCAAATTCACTACAGTAGGAACGTGGTCCACAGGCTCTTACCCTATTCCCTACGGCACTTACTATCATTGGGCATCCACAGGCTCTGGAAATTCGGCCACCTGGACTCCGAACCTGCCCAGCTCTGGACTCTACGAAGTCCATGCCTGGTGGGTGGCGGGGACGAACCGGTCTTCGGTAGCGCCTTTCATCATCAACCACTCTGGTGGTGCCGACACCCTGCTGGTAAACCAGCAGCAGAATGGAAATCAATGGAACTATCTGAACAACTATACTTTTCAGGCTGGAACAAGCGGCAACGTCACTCTGACCAATGAGGCTCCCGGAGGATATGTCGTTATTGCCGACGCCATCAAGTTCGTCTACCTGGCGGATAACACCCCACCGGCGGCCCCCCAGAACCTTGTGGCTTCAGTGGCTCAATCGGATATCGCCCTGTCATGGTCGCCGGTCACCCAGGACACCAGCGGCGGGCAGGAGTCCATCTCACACTACACCGTCTATCGCAGCGAAGATTCCACCAGCATACCCGGTGACTCTATCGCCGGCACGACGGATACCGATTATCTTGATGCAGGCACCGCCGGGTCGACGGCCAGCAACTATTTCTATGTGGTCCGGGCGACAGACAGCAGCGGCAACGAGTCCAAAAACTCCGACCTGGTGGGCGAGTTCGACCGAAATCTGATCACATCACCCTAAATTAGCTTTTCTCAAGAGCTATTTCACAAGGAGCCTTTGTGAATAGATCCTTTTTTATTGACTGCGCTCTGTTGGTTCTCTCCATTGGGGTGGCATTTGCAACCCTTCCGGCAAGAGGCCAAACCTTTGAGACGTATGCTGAGCACAAAAGCATCCACCAGCTAGAATGGGAGGCCCACCGGGATGTGCCGCCGGCGCCCGTTCCTTACGTATGGCCGGTGAGGCCCCTGGCCAAGGACAAAGCCCCCCTTATAGGCCGTGAGATCCTGGGCTATTACCCGTATTGGGTGGACGGATATCAGTACATGCGCTGGGATCTGCTGACCACCTTTGCCTTCTTCAGCCTGGACGCCGACGGAAATGGTGACCTCTATGATCTGAACGGCTGGCCGGCCACGGGCATGGTGGACCTGGCCCACGCCAACGGTGTACGCGTGGTGGTCACGCTGGTCTGCTTTAACTCCAGCGACATCACCTCCATCCTGAGCAGTCCTTCAAAACGGCAGAATCTGATCGACAATCTCCTAACCCAAGTTGTGGCCGGCAACGCCGACGGGGTGAACGTGGACTTCGAGGGCGTGGCCAGCTCCCAGCGGGACAACCTGACCACCTTCATGGGCCAGCTGACCCGAGCCTTTCACGATTCCATCCCCGGGTCTCACATCACCATGGCCACTCCGGCGGTGGACTGGCGCGACGCCTTCGACTACGACGCCCTGGCCGACTCCTGCGACGGCCTGATGATCATGGGTTATGGTTACCACTGGAAGGGAAGCCCGGACACCGGGCCCATATCTCCCCTGAACAACTGGGGGACCTACAACATCACCTGGACGGTCAACGATTACTTGAACAAGACCGGCTATGACCGCGATAAGATCATCCTGGGGCTGCCGTATTACGGATACGATTGGGCCTGTTATGGGCCAGATCCGAACGCCCAAACGGACACCACCTCCACTGGCGTGGCCAAATTTTACTACACCGCCGAGCCCACCGCCCGAATCTATGGCAAGCTGAGGAACGAGAGCGCCCTCACTCCCTGGTACCGGTACGGGGATCCCGACTGGCACCAGTGCTGGTACGACGACGAGACCTCCCTGGGCCTAAAGGAGAATTACATCAATGACCAGGACCTGGCCGGCATGGGCATCTGGGCCCTGCGCTACGACGGCGGTCACATCAGCCTGTGGAACGAGCTGGAGGAGCACTTCGGGACCGTGCCCAACCGGCTGCGAGTGGAAAACGAGGGGGACGGAACTCTAAGAGTTACCTGGGGCGCCACCCTGGGCGCCACGGCCTACCGGGTTTACCGTAGCTCCGACAGCGTCAATTTTGACGATTACGTTGAGACAAGCGACACCACGGTGGCCATCTCCGATTTGAACCTGAAGACCGTTTACTACTTCAAGGTTTCGGCGCTCACTGCCAAAGGAGAAAGTCCCGCGGGAGAAGTGCTGGCAGCTCGGACCTCATCTCGGCCAGTCAAGGTACTGGTGGTCAACGGCTATGACCGGCAGAAAACGGAGAACTCGCGAGATTTCATCATCCAGCACGCCTCCGCCCTGGACCACGCAGATGTTGCCTTCAACTCCTGCGCCAACGAGGCTGTGGAGAGGGGGCAGGTACTGTTGACCGATTACCAGATGGTGGATTGGATCCTGGGCGAGGAGTCAACCCACGATGAGTCTCTCGACTACACCGAACAGGACTCCATGGAGGTTTTTCTATCAACCGGCGGATGCCTGTTCGTCACCGGTGCCGAGATCGGCTGGGATTTGGACTATAAGGGACACGCCATCGACCAGGCGTTCTACAACAACTCCCTCAAGGCCGACTATGTCAAGGATGACGCCGGGGTGTACGCCGTCAGCGGTGTAAGCAGCACCATATTCGATGGACTATCGGGCATCGCATTCGACGACGGCACCCAGGGCACCTATGACGTCCGGTACCCGGACTGCTTGAATGCTTCTGGTGGTAGCACCATCAATCTCTCCTATGATGGCACCTCCTATAAGGCCGGGGTTCAGTATGAGGGAGGCTACAAACTGGTCAACCTGGGCTTTCCCTTTGAGACGGTCTATCCAGAGGCCTCCCGCGATAGCCTGATGAGCCGGGTGCTGGACTTCTTCGGCATCGCCCCCGATATCGACCAGACTCCGCCGGCAGCGGCCGAGGATCTGAGCGCCACCCTGTCGGGCACCGATATCCTTCTGAACTGGTCGCCGGTTTCCACCGATACCTCCGGCCTTCCCGAAGAGCTCTCCTACTATGTCCTATACCGGAGCTCCTCCCCCACCACGCCGCCCGCCCCTGAGGATTCCATCGCTGGGGTGACGGATACCTTTTATACGGATGCAGGCGTGGTTAGCAACCCTCAGCCTCTCTACTATACCGTTCGAGCTGTAGATGCTGCTGGAAACAAATCAGTGGATTCTCAACGAGTCGGTGCCTTTGGCAGAGACATGCAGGAGGTGAAATAGGAACAGCTTTCAGGGACACTTTAGAAAAAAGAGGGATCGCCGTTCCTTTTTGTATAAAGGGCTAAAAAAGAGAAAAAAAAGCTTGACAATTTTGTGCTTTTGTGATAGAGTGGTAGATGGGTAATTATGTGCAAAGTTCTCTTTCCTACAAATCACCCTTTCCTTTAAAGGAGGTGAGCTGCTTTTCCAGAATTGCCTGCCGGATGAGGAGCTTACGAAAATAGCTCTGTCATTCGGCCAATTTGTATCAACCCTTTCAAAGGGAGGATTGAGAATGAAGGTAAAGACAATTGTCGGCTTGTCGGTTTTGGCAGTTTTTCTTGCCGCACCCCTGGCCTGGGCTGGAGATGGCGATAACTTCTACCTCTATGGCTATGGTCCTACCAATACCGATCCCCTGTCCAATAACGTCGTACGTGGAGTCGCTTCCGGCTCCGATCTGGACGGGGATGGTAAATACGAGATCATCATCACCGATTGGGACAATGGAGGGCAGGTCCACGTCTACGAGGTGGTGGCCAACGATAGCGTGGAATGGAAGTGGAGCTCGCCGGGAACAAACCTCACCAGTGCCCAGTTGCGACAAGTACACACCGGCGACATGGACAATGATGGCGTGGGAGAGATTATCTTCGTGCTCGGCACGTCTTCTGGTACCGATACCACGGATGAGGAAGGTATCTACGTTTACGAGTGGGACGGGATCACCGATAACGGTTATGGCATAACATATTCCTCCCACTACCTCCCACATCCAGAGGTGGCATCTTCTTATCTTCGGGTTGAGGACTTCGCCATAGGGGACATAGACGGCGACGGGGATAACGAGATGGCCTTCCCGGCCAACAAAGGTGGCTCAAGCGACGACTACCTGCAAATCCTCTCGGTGAGCGGCGACTTCTCAGGTGCCCATACCTGGGTTGTGGAAGATGAATATGCCCGAACGGGCGCCCATCCATTTGGGGGAAGCCCCCATAACGCGGGCATCGGTGACATGGATGGGGATGGCCTCAAGGAGGCTCTCTTCGGGGTCTGGGATTACGGCACCTTGTATATCGTGGAAACCACCGATACCAACACCTACGCTTACCAAACCGACCTTGAGCTTGCCCCAACTGGCGATGATCATCCCCAGGATAACTTCCTAGTAACCGACCTGGACACCGACGGCGCAGATGAAGTCTACTTTAACCTTTACCCATATGGTCAGGGAGGATTTTGCGTCGTCACCGGCGGAACGGACGTCAGTCTCATCGACACGACAAACAATCGCTTTTGGATCCGCGCTCCCGGGCAACAGTCCGAATATGGGTATTGGGGACAGGGCCTGGGAGATCAGGACCACGGCGTCGGCTCCGATGGAATGGACATCTATCAGTGCACCTGGAACGCCGATGGCACCGTCTTCGATTGGGAGTTCACCGGCACCGATCCCACCGACTCAACCCATTGGACCCGGTATGTCATGACCGACGATTATAGCGGTTCCGGGGAAGCTTTTGCGTGTGATGTGCCTGGTGTGGATATGGACGGCGATGGCCGGAAGGAGATCGTCATCGGCTATGCGACCTCGGCGGCCGACCGAAGCTGGTGGCGGGACTGCCTGCCCATGACTTGAGCGTCGAAGCCGTGAGTCCCACTTGGACGATCATGGGCGCGGACAGTTTCGCGGCCACCATCAAGAACAACGGGGGCAATGCGGAGAGCAACTTTGAGGTCTATTGGGAGAGTGACGTTGGCGATTCTTCCAGCGAAACCTATTCTGGCACCCTGGCATCGCTGGCCCAGGACAACATCACCTTGAACTGGACCCCTGACACCACAGGCATGTATCGGATGACCGTGTGGACGGATCTGGCTACCGATCTCGACTCCACCAACGACACCAAATACCAGAACATCTACAACTATCCCAGCGAAACGGGCCAGTATTCCCATGCGTATGGCATAGAAACTCCCAATCGAGTCAGGGGAATTGCGGTTTTCGGCAACGACGACTTCGTGGCCGGTGTGACCAGAGTCATATTCCAGCTTGAATTTTACCATAACGCACCTAGCGCTCCTGACATCATCGAGACCCAGTGGAGTGACGCAGACACCACCTTCCCTCTCTATTATCATTGGGGCATCGGCATCGACACCGACAACAACGTCTACCTGTGCCATCAGTATCCAGACCTCAGCGCCCAGGCGCTGGTATGGGACTATGATGGCAATGAGGTGGACTGGCTCGCCCTGGGCTACAGCGATAAAAAGCTCAAGGCCGATGGCGATGATACTTGGGAGTTATGGGAGCTGCAGGAGATGGCCGCAAAGGGGGAGGTCAAAGGCACCACCTATCCCTCGGCCCTGGATGTCGATGACAACGGATATGTGTACGTGGCTTGGTACTGGCCGGACACAACTCGTCACAAATACGTTGAGATCTATCCCCCGATGGCTTCATGGAGCAACCACCAAGCGGCTCTGGCTCATACATTCAATGCCGGCTTGGACCAGGGCTCGGTGCATGTCTGCGAGGGATTGTGTGTCAACAGCGACGGTTCGGTGATGTGGGTCACCCAACGCTCGGGAACGGGATCTGCCGGTTGGGTCAGCCGCTGGACGGGATCCCCGACTGGCCCATACACACAGGATGGGGCCTTTGGTGGCGATGGCAGGGTAGAGATTCCAGGCTGTGTGAGGGGTCTCGACTTAGCCCCAGATGGCGATATCTATGTCTGCTCCGATGACGATGGCTCCTTTGATCGGGATAAGGTGTTCATCATCGATGGCACCACCGGCGAGCTGAAATTCACCATCGACATCGATTCTCCAGGTTACCGTAGTTCGCCTTACGATCTGGAGTTCAGCCTCGTGGGGGCTGTTGACTTGACTATCGAAAAGGCCGCAGCTGATGCCTACCTGTCCTGGTCGGTGCCGACGGCAACAGCTCTCTATGTCACTCATTTATATGACTGGTTTGTCGACAAGTGGGAAGGCCCAGGATTCAAGGCCGTGACCAGCTACGAGGTCTACCGCGACACCATACCGGACTTCGAGGCCAGCGCGGCGACCCTGCTGGACACCACTTCCAACAGCTACTACCTGGATGTGGGAGCGGTGGGCAACACCAGCCTGAACTACTACTACATCGTCAAGTCTAAGGGCACTCCCGGCTATGCATCTAAGTCGACCACCGTGGGCGAGTACGACAGGGATGTCGTTAACCTCAAAAAGAAGGGCGCCCCGGAAAAACATGTCACCAGGCGCTCGATAAGACCTGTCACCGGGCTTCAGACGAGACCAGAGCCGACGCAAGAGAAAGCTTCCACATCAGAGAAGAAACGTAGGTAATTCGGCGACAGGCAGCAGTGATGAAAAGCCGTCGGGACTCAAGGTCCCGGCGGCTTTTTTTTAGCTTAAAAGACTTCTCGACACGCCAAAGGCAAATTCATCGCGGAAAAGCCTTTTTGTAAACACTTAGCAGGATATTAGAGCAATCGAGTATTGCTGCACAAACCTTAATTTCTCCTAAGAGGAAAAAAACACTTGACAAATTTTTCAATTAATGATAGAGTAATAAAGGGACTGTTATATTTTTTATATTTTTCAATTTTTCTGTTCCACAACGTACTCTTTCTAAATCGAAGGAGGTGAGAAAGGGGTTTTTTGCGCCTATTGCCGGATGAGGTACTGCCCACAATCGCCTTCTCATTCGGCTATTCCTTGAGCATTTTTCCACATAAGGAGGAATGAGATGAAGAAAATGGTGATTGTCGGCCTGATGACCTTGATTGGTCTTCTGGTTGCACCTATTGCTTGGGCCGCTGACGGCATCAATACCTTTTACTACTCATATGGCGCCCCCAGTGGTGATACTTTGTCTGACTTCCAGATCCGCGGAGCGCACGTCGGCACAGACCTGGACGGGGATGGCAAATACGAGATCATCGTCACCGACTACGACCCATGTGGGGTCAACGTCTACGAGGTCGTCGCGGACGACAGCCTGGAGTGGGTGTGGAGCTCTGCCACTGCAGTTGGTGTAGCATACATCCGTCAAGTGCACACCGGAGATATGGACAACGACGGCATCGGCGAGATCATCTTCGTGGGCACCGATACGTCTGGTTACAATCCCCTGACCTACGAGGGCGGCATCCATGTCTACGAGTGGGATGGTGTCATTGGCAGCGACAACTACGGCGCAGCGCCCGCCTCAATCTACAAGCCCAATCCCACTCACCAGGAGCGTTTTCGCGCCGAGGATTTTGCCATCGGGGATGTGGATGGTGACGGGAAGAACGAGTTAGTGACCGTGGACTATACTTATCCAACCATCACTCAGCAAGGTCTATACATTCTCTCGGTGAATGGTACCTTCGAGGGAGCGCATACCTGGGTCGAGGAGCACGCGGTCATCCGCGGCAGTGACCCCAATCCTTTCTACGGTAGCCCTATTCATGCGGGCATCGGAGACATGGATGGGGATGGCAAGAAGGAGGCCATCTTCCATATCTACGATTACGCTGCCCTGTATATCGTGGAGACCACCGACACCAACGCCTACGCCTACCAGACCTATCTTCAGACCATCCCTGCCAACGACGTTTATAGCATGGACTGTATGGTGGTGGCCGACCTGAGCAACGACGGTGCCGACGAGGTCTACTTCAATATCTATAGCTCTAGTCACAGAGGGAAAATTGTCTGTGTCACTGGCGGCACAGACGTCAGCGCCATCACCTACGCCAGCAATGTCTTCGAAATCGTCCCAACAGGAGGGGCCGGAGGTTTCGGCTTAGCTTTGGGCGATCAGGATCACGGCCCCGGCAACGATGGCCCGGACCTCTACACAACCACTTACTCCAGTGGACGCATCTACGACCACGAGCTCACCGCCGGCACAGACCCCACCGATCCGCTTAACTGGACCAGGTATCTCGTGTGGGAGGATCTCAGCGGAAACTCCAACGGCTCCTTCGGCCTCGCTGGGCCGCCTGTGGACATGGATAATGACGGATCGTTGGAATTGGTGGTCACCTTTCTAGAGGCTGCTGGATCGGGCAAGTGGTTCCGGGTCTTCGAGTGGTCCGGAGACCTCCCCACGCACGATTTAAGCGTAGAGGAGATAAGTCCCACTTACGCCACCGCAGGCGTTGGCAGCTTCGCGGCCACCATCAGAAATGAAGGGGCCACCACTGAGAGCAATTTCGAAGTCTATTGGAAAACGGACACGGGAGATTCCTCCAGCGACACGTTCACGGGCAGTTTGGGGGCCTTACAGAAGGGTGACCTGACCCTGAGCTGGGATATCCCCGATACCAACCACCTTTTTACGCTGACTGTCTGGACGGATCTGCCCGGGGACACGATCCCCGACAACGACACCTTGTCCCAAAAGATTTATAACTACCCCAGCGAGACGGCTCAGTATGCGTACACCTATACCACCACATCTGGTGCTTTAGCCAGGGGTATTGGCGTCTTTGGCAACGACGACTACGTGGTGGGGGTGACGAGTTCCCCGTTCTCCCTGGCTTTCTACCACAACGCACCCGGCCCTGCCGACATGGTCGTCACCCAATGGAGCGATCCCGATACCACCATCGCCATCGGGTATAATTGGGGTATAGGCATCGACACGGACAACAACGTTTACCTGTGCAACCAGAGTCAGCCCGCCGTTACAGATAGCGAAGCCCAAGTGCTGGTATGGGATTACAATGGCAATGAGGTGGATTGGTTCAGCCTGGGCTACAGTGATAAAAAAATCGATGAAGACGGAGAGGATGAGCTTGATTGGCTGGAGCTGCTCGACATGATCGAGAAGGGAGAAACCAAAGGGCTCACCTACCCCACAGCCCTCGATGTGGACGATAACGGATATGTCTATGTGGCCTGGTACGTCGAAGACGGCACCATTCATGACCAGATCGAAGTCTACTCGCCTGTGAACACCTGGTCTGATCATCAGGCCAACAAGCAGACTGGTTTCGAGCCGGGGGCATATGTGGTCGAGGGTCTGTGCGTCAATGGAGACGGCTCTGTGCTCTGGGTCACCGACCGCTCGATATACTGGTCTCTTGGCGATGTCACGCGCTGGACGGGATCCCCTGCTGGTGGTTACACCCAGGACAGCAGCTTTGCCGGCGACGGAACTCTAGAGATACCCGGCTTCGCGAGAGGTATCGACCTGGCTCCCGACGGCGACATCTACGTGATCTCCAACGCAACCCCGGCCTTTGACCAGGAGAAGGTGTTCATCGCCGACGGCACTACTGGAGACTTGAAATACACCATCGACATCGATGCACTAGGAGTTGGCCATAACGCGCCTTACGACATAGAGTTCAGCCTCGTTCGCAGCGGCTTTGGCCTGATTATCGAAAAAGCGGAAGACAACGCTTACCTATCATGGCTGGCCCCAACGTCGGCAACAGCCTTTTACGTCACAAATAAAGAGCTGGATGGATATGTCGATAAATGGGAGGGACCTGGATTCAAGGGCGTCACCAGCTATGAGGTCCACCGTGACACCCTGCCCGAGTTCGTGCTGAGCCCGACGACTCTGCTGGATACCACCTCCAACAACTACTACCTAGATGAGACCAGCGGCGTGGGCAACACAGGTCTGAATCACTACTACATAGTCAGGTCGATCGGCACGCCCGGGTACAGCTCCAAATCGGTCACCGTGGGCGAGTACGATAGGGGTCTCGTTAACCTCAAAAAGAAAGGCACCTCGGTAAAACCTGTCACCAGGCGCTCGATAAGACCTGTCACCAGGCTTCAGACGAGACCAGAGCCGACGCAAGAGAGAGCTTCCACATTAGAGAAGAAGCGTAGGTAATTCGGCGACAGGTGCGAAGACGAAAAGGCCGTCGGGGCACCTTGTTCCGACGGCTTTTTTCCATTTCGTGGTTACCCTGCGCACAAAGAGGGGAATATGCTGGACAATATCGGCCAGAATCAACACATTCTATTGTAACTAACACAACTAAAAACAAAAAGATAACCGAGAGGCCGCTCTCCACAAAAAAAAATTAAAAAAAGGGCTTGACAAATTTTCCGATTTATGGTAAAGTGGTAATAAGGGTGGAATCTACCTGTTGATGGGAATCCGCCGACCTAATCTCACATTACCGAAGGAGGTGATGAAGGAAGATTTTATTGCTCAATTTCATCGTTTACCATGTTTCCATGGAAAGGAGGTTTTCTTTCATGAGGAAAGTATTAGTGCTCGTGCTCTTCGTGCTGCTCACTGCCGGCATGGCATATGGTGCCAGTAGCTTCGTGTATGAATATACCCAGGACGCGGGCGACCGCATCCGTGGCATGGCCATCATGGCCGAGGACGACGCTTTCGTCGGAATAAACTATGCGCCGCGCTCTGCACAGTGGTATTTTGACATGCCTGACACGGTCGGTGCGTACGACTGCGAGAAGCTCACTTTCGTCCTGGATTCACTCAACTACACTTACAGCTACAACTGGGGCGCCGGCTTCCATGACAACCTCATCTATCACGCCGTTCAAGACGTCGGTGCTCTCGACTCTTACATCCTAGTGTGGGACCTTCTGTGCCAAGAGGTCGATTATCTGTACACCGGCGTGAACCCCTCCGGGACCGAGTATCCCACCGCCTGCGACTGCGATGCGGCCGGCAACGTATACATGGCCCTGTACATCGACGGCGCTAGCATGGATCAGATCACGATCTACCCGCCGCGAGCTTCCTGGGTGGGCCACACAGCAGCACCCATCCAGTCGCTCGAGACCGGCGCCTACGTCTGCGAGGGCATGTGCGTCAATCAGGCCGGCACCGTTATTTGGACCACTAACCGCTCCGCAACCGGCTCCAAAGGCTCATGCTGGAGATTTACGGGCAGCGTCGCCGGTGGCTTTACGAAGGATATGTCTTTCCACTTTGATGGTGACCTCGATGTCGATGGTTATGTCCGGGCCGTCGAGGTGGACGAAACCAACGACCGGATCTTCATCGCCAGCGATAACAACGGCGTTGTTTCCGGCGGAGAGTATATCCTCATCGCCGGTGCCACCACAGGTGCTAAGTATGACACCCTCTGGTGCCTGACTGAGGGAAGTGAGCACAACTCTCCCTACGATCTCGAGTGGGACGAAACGGGCCAGGATCTCTACGTCCAGCACTATTATGGCTGGTTCGTAGATAAGTATCACTGGCCTGGTGGCCCGGTGCCGGTGACCATGAGCTCCTTCACGGCACAGGCCGGCCAGGATATGGTGGAGCTGAGCTGGAGAGTGGAGAGCGAAGTGGAAAACCGCGGCTTCAACCTCTACCGCGACGACCAGATAATCGCCTTCGTGGATAGCCGTGGGGCCACCGACGCCCCGCGCACCTACACCTGGATCGACAAAGATGTAGTTGCGGGGGTCACCTATACCTACACCATCGCCGACGTAGAGCTGGACGGCAGAGTGAATATGCACGACTTCTCAGCCACGGCAACGCCTCTGGCGGCAGGAGTGCCCACCACCTACTGGCTGTCTCAGAACTATCCCAACCCGTTCAACGCCGACACCCACATCGAGTTCACTTTGGCCAAAGCTGGAAACACCACCTTGAAGATTTACAACAACACCGGCCAGCTGGTGCGCACCCTGGTGGATGAGCACATGGCTGCCTCCCACCACAAGGTCCGTTGGGACGGCCGCAGCGAGAGCGGCGAGCTGGTGGCCAGCGGCGTGTACTTCTATCGTCTGGCCAGCGGCGCTTTTGCCGAGACCAAGAAGATGACCTTCCTGAGGTAATTCCCAAAGGGGTCACGGAAACGAAAAAGCCGTCGGGGCAGCATGTTCCGGCGGCTTTTTTACTCTAGATGCTGGATCCTTGAGCCTTGATGCTGGCTAAAAACTTGGTCGCAAAAGACGCAAAACGAAATCCAAAAAGCTCAATGTTGAGCAGCCAACATTTAGGATTAAAGACTCCGAATCCAGGATCCAGGATCTAGGATCGAGTGTAAAAGTCAACAGCTTGCCGGACAGTTTTGGGTTTGATTAAGCGGCTTGTTTTTGTTCTTTGAATTCGCTAAAAGCTGACATGGGAGTTTTTCCGTTGTTGCGATAGCCCTGGTGTAGTCGCTGGGTGTTGTATTCAATCAGCCATTTATCCAGATCTTTTTGTAGTTCTTTGAGAGTGGTGTAGAACTTTCTTCGTAAGATGCCCCGGAAGAACTCATCCAGAACGGTGCGGTGAAAGCGTTCCACGAAGCCGTTGGTTCGTGGTGTAGCCACCTTGGTGCGGCGATGCTTGATGCCGTGCAAGGTTAGCAGAATCTGGTAGTAATGCTCCAGCTTGCGGCCACAGTATTCTGAGCCGTTGTCGGTCAGGACATGTTCGATGGTGATGTTCTGCTCCTGATAGAAGGGGATCACCCGGTCGTTAAGCAGATCAGCGGCGGTGATGGCCTCTTTCGAGGTGTACACCTTGGCAAAGCCCAGGCTGCAGTAGGTGTCCACCACCGCCTGCAGATAAACACGCCCAATGCCCTTGAAGTGGCCTACGTAGAAGGTGTCCTGACAGAGCAAATAGCCCGGTCGAGGGCTTTCGATGTGTCGTTCCCTCAGGCAGGGGTTGAGCCGTTCCAGTTCCTTGAGCTGCTCTTCAGTGAGAATCAGGCCGTGTTTCCGGTGGTGTTCCTCCACCCACAGCCAACGTTGAAAGCGGCGGTTGAGACCTCGTTTTTTCCAGATGTAGTGGACCGTACCGGCACTGATCTGAATGCCTTCCAGACGAGCTTGGGCTGCGATATAGATATGTCCCCTGGCCGGGTACTGACGGGTTAACTCCAAGATTCGTTTGACCACACGATCCGCTTTCTTGTGAGGATGGCTCTTGGGAATCGGCGGGCGATCGATCAGCCCCTGAAAACCCTCCAGCTGAAAACGTCGCTTGATCTCGTAAAACTGAGAGCGGGAGTAGTTCATGTGGCGACAAGCAGCACTGACACTACCTAACTTTTGGGCCAGCTGCAACAAAGTGAGCTTGTTTTTAGCGTTCTTTTTCATTACCTTACTGTGGGTGGTCATGGACACCTCCTGGGTTAGAGGGTTGATTGCTGATCACTTAATCTAACCCATCTGAGGTGAACGTGCCACCCTTTTGTCATGGAACCTCAGAACACCCCAGAGTGTCCGGTAAGCTCCTGACTAATACAGATCGAGTACGTGGGGGATTGGGTGGACGAGGATCCAGGATCGGGGATGGGAACGGAGAATCTGGGGATGAGCATCAAAAATCATTCCTCTCCCAATCATTTCAAGCGCCTCCCAACATTCCTCATACAAGCAAAAATTACAGCAATTCCCCAGGATGCAAATTTTCTCTTGACAAAATTGGCCATATTTGGTAAAATGGAATTGTGAAGTGTGTTGTTCTCAAAATGTGCATCTATGCTTTTAATTCTCAATAAGGAGGTGGTTAATAAGGGTTTGTCCAGAGAGTGAGAAATTGATTGAAACCTTTACAGGAGGATGGGATGATGAAAAAAATCTTTTGGGCGGTGGCATCCCTTGTTTTTTTGCTTCCGGTGGGAGCATATGCCGCCGACAGTTTGCTGGTTGACAACTTAGATGCAGGCTATGCCGAGCTCTCTGGAACTTGGTTCGGAAGCTCATACGGATATCTGGACAGCAGCCGATGGTGCCTTCAGGACACCACCCCCAACGCCACGGCGCGTTTTTCAGCAACCACTTTATCGGCCGACACGTACAACATCTATTATATCGTCCCCAGCTCCGAAAATTCCAGCACCAGCGGCCTGTACCGCATTCACCACGCCGCCGGCGATGATTCCGTCTGGAAGGACCAGAACATATCCAGCGGCTCCTGGGTCTACTTAGGCGCCTACGACCTGCCCGGCGATGGCTCCGGATTTGTAGAAGCCATCAATGATACGGCCGGGGCCACCGGCTATGCCTTCCGGGCGGATGCGATGCTGTGGGAGGCGGTGGGAGATACCCAGGACATCCACCTGGTGCACTTCTACCACGACTTCGGCATCGTGGACATCGGCGATTCTTCAGAGTGGTCCTTTGACTTCAGCAACGTAGGCGGCGACAGCCTGGTGGTGGACAGCATCAAAACCTCCACTCCGGAGTTCACCATCGTCGCTCCAGCGGCCTTTCCCCTAAAAGTAGCTCCCGGCGCCACCGAATGGGTGACCACAAAGTTCTTGCCCGCCTCTGGAGGCGATTACGCCGACAGCGTCCAGATATTCAGCAACGATCCGGACACCGCCGAATGGGTGCGACAGGTTCAGGTGGTGGGCAAATCGGGCGTGCTGCTGGTGGACGACGGCGATGCCGGGTATTCTGAGCCCGTGGGCACTAACTGGGTGAGCGGCGGCGGCTTTCAAGGCGACCACCGTTGGACTACGGTGAACACCGATATCGGCGCCACCGCTCAGTACGTCTTCGATGTGCCCTCAGCCGCCACCTACAACGCCTTCTACTTCTTCGGCGTGGTGGGCAGCTCCAACTCGGCCACGGCCGCCAAATTCAAGATCATCCATGCCACCGGAGCCGACTCCGTCTATCGGAACCAGAACCTGCGCAGCGGCGAGTACTGGCAGTTCCTGGGGCAACATCAGTTCAACGCCGGCACCTCGGGCATGGTCCAGATGATCAACGACCCCAACGCCCCCGGATGGGGCGGCTACGCCTTCCGGGCAGACGCCATCAAGCTGGAAACGCCCACCTCGGGTCCGGATCTGTATGTCATCGACTACAGCCTCGACTTTGGTGAGGTCACCGTCGGGCAGTATGCCGATCTCTCTTTCATGGCTCACAATATCGGCGACGCCACCGTGACCATAAACAGCCTGGTGTTCAGCAACGCAGATTTCTCTGCTGTGAGCTATCCGGCCACCATCGCGGCTGGGGTCACCGACACCATCACCTTGCGTTTCTCTCCCACCGCTCAGGTGCCCTATACCGGGGAGACGGTGACGATCTTCAACGACGATCCCGATTTCAATCCCTCGGTCTTCCTCGAGGGAGTCGGCACCGGCAACATCGTCATCGTAGACAACGAGGATGGCGCTCCGGGCTATACCGAGCAAGGCACCTGGGGCACCAGCAGCTCCTCGGCCTATGGCGCCAATAGCCGTTATCACACCACGCCCCTCGCCCCAGATACCGTGGTCTGGGCCCAATATTTGGCGGATATACCCGTTGCCGATTATTATGATGTCTACTGGGTCATCGTCAACACGGACTGGACCGATGCAAACGCCCTCTATACTGTGTCCAGCGGCGCTACTTCACTAGACACTCAGCGAGTGAATCAGCAATTTACGGCCAACCAGTGGCAATATCTGGGCACCTACTACTTCCCCGCCGGCACCGGAACTGGTCAGGTGAGAATACATGGTGATAACCTGTGCACCGGCCCGGTGGTCCGCGCCGACGCTGTCAAGTGGCTGCAGACGGCCTGGGCCGACACCATCCCACCGGGAATTGTCACCGATCTGGTGGCCGAGAAATCGGCGAGCGACATCAACCTGAGCTGGACCCCAGCGGATGATATCTACACGGGTATTGATTACTACATCATCTTCCGCAACACCACACCTGGTTTCACTCCCACCAGCGGCGACTCCATCGGCGAAGCCTCCGGTCCAAGCTTCCTGGATCCTGGTGCCGCCGGAACCGTGGGCACCAACTATTACTACGCTGTACAGGCCGTGGACAAGGCCGGCAACAAGGGTAACTACTCCACTCAGGTGGGCGAGTTCGACAGATCCACGGTCAACGCGAAATAGCATCCAACGCAGCAGAGCACGAAAAAGCCGCAGGGCCGAAAGGCTCTGCGGCTTTTTGTATAAAAGGCGAGGGGTCGAGGATTCAAGGGTTCAAGGACTCAAGAGAAAAATCTATTTCAGAATTAGATAGCGTACCTTGGGATGGCAGAAGGGGGCACTTGAACCCTGGAATCTTAGGACCCTTGAACCCTTTTCATCACCCCTTCACTCCCCCTATGGTCAACCCCTTGATGAAGTGCTTCTGGAACGACAGAAACACGATGATCATGGGCACCGCAGCGAAAGCCGCTCCGGCCATGAGGATGCCGTAATCGGTGGCGAACTGCTCCTGGAGAGTTGCCAATCCCACCTGTATGGTGAATTTACTGGGGGTGTTGAGCATGATCAGGGGCCACAGGAAATTGTTCCAGTTGGCCACGAAGACGAAGATGCCCAGCACCGCCAGAACAGGCCGACACAAAGGCAGGATAATCCGCCAGAAGACGCTGAACTCACTACAGCCGTCTATGCGAGCGGCATCCTCCAGCTCCGAGGGCAGGGTCTGGATGTACTGCTTCATTAGAAAGATGCTGAAAACGCTAACGATCTGGGGCAGAATCAGGGCCGCGTGTGTGTCCAGGAGCTTGAAGTTGGTCATCATGATGAAGACGGGCACTAGCGTCACCTGGCCGGGAATCATCATGGTGCTGATGATCATCCAGAAGATGACGTTCCGGCCTGGGAAGACCTTCTTGGCCAGGGTATAGCCTGCCAGGGAGCTGAAGAACAAGTTGAAACTGGTGACCAAACAGGCGATATAGAAACTGTTCAAGAACCAGCGGAAGACTTGCCCTCGCTCGAAGAGGTTGATGAAGTTCACCAGCGACAGCAAAGAGAAATTCACCTTGGGCGGCATCCTGACGATGAAATCCTGGGGGGTGAAGGCGGTGATGAACAGCCAGGTGAGGGGAATGAATGACAGGATGGCCCAGAAGATGAGGATGAGATAGGCGAAACTGCCCCCGATCTTCTCGGTGAGAGGTGTTCTTTGAAAGATCTCTGTGGCCAAAGAGGAGCTCCTAGCTGTTTGGATTTTCTTTATCTTTATCGAATTGCCATTTTAGGGGATTGTTCACGATGTAGTCGCGGATACGCGTCAATTCGCTTTCGTTTCTGATGATGCGATCAATAAAACTTCTTTGCCACACAGGTTGGCCAGGGGTGTTTCGAATTTCATTGATACGTTGGGCTGAAAAGGTCTTGAGGGCGCGAATGATTTCAGGTAAACCGTGTTTTTTCGTTTTTGGGTTTTTCGTAGGGGCGGGTTTGAAACCCGCCCCTACATGGTAATCCGGATCGTTTTCAATAAAAATAATCCCGTGCACATGATCAGGCATAATTACAAATTCCAATCTGATATTCAAATAATGAATTGGCAAATCGATCCAACATTTTTGAACAATATTTCCGAAAGTATTCAATTGCATTGTGCCGTTTGAAATTCTGCCGAAGATACACTCATGATGATGTGAGCAAATGGTGACAAAATATGCGCCGTTTTTTGAATAATCATACCCTTTCAATCGAATTGAACGCCGGTGATGTCTTCCCTGATGATCTGGCATGGCGTTTTCTATATGGGCGGGTTTGAAACCCGCCCCTGTTAATATTCCACGTCCGTGCTTAAATACTTGAACTCCCGCCACGATGGCAAACAACACCAGGGCCTGTGAGGCGGCCACCCCGAACTCCAGATCCCGAAAGGCTCTGTTGTATATGGAAAGAACCAGGACATTGGTGGCATAACCCGGACCGCCGTTGGTCATAATGAAGATCTTGGCGAAGATCTGAAATCCCACGATGGTCCCCACCACGGTCAGATACAGAGTCACCGGCTTGAGCAAGGGAAGGGTGATGTGCCACCACCGCTGAATGGCGCTGGCTCCGTCGATCTTAGCTGATTCATGGAGCACTTTAGGCACACGTCCCATGGCCGCCAGATAAAGAATCACCCCACCCCCCGGTGCGGCCAGCATGCCGCTGAGCATAATGC
>SMTZ1_10005361_pt1 | contig 18624 bp, 20 predicted proteins | sample DeeMarSWOR136_30_FD_25667 | JGI IMG/M metagenome (IMG submission 25667)
CTTGAAGTCTCTCAATTGCCTTGGCGAGGGTATAGGCAGTAGCTAGGGTATCAGCACCAGCAAAGGCGCTATCACTTAATAAGATAGCGTCATCGGCACCACTACTAATCGCTTCCCTCAATACCGCTTCAGCTTGAGGCGGTCCCATACTGATAGCGGTGACCTTACCCCCGTACCGCTCCTTTATTCGGACTCCTTCCTCTAGGGCGTAGGTATCAAAGGGGTTGACAATATTCTCGATTCCCTGTCTCACCAGGGTATTGGTCTGGGGGTCAACTTTGACTTTGGTGGTGCCGGGGACCTGCTTCAGGCAAACCGCGATGTTCATTCTCGCTTTGCCTTTCTTTTTCTAAGCTCAAAGGCGATGGTGTTCCTTAATATCTGATTGGTACCTTCATATATCTGTATGATTTTGGCGTCTCTCATCATTTTCTCAATGGGGTAGTCGCGCATGTAACCAGCGCCACCAAAAATCTGTACGGCATCAGTGGTAACTTTCATAGCCATGTCTGAGGCAAAGACCTTAGCCATAGCTGATTCTTCAGTGAAGTGCTTGGCCCCGCTATCTATCGTCCGTGCTACGGTATAAGTCAGTGCTCTGGCGGCTTCTAGCTCAATAGCCATATCGGCTAGCATGTTCTGGACTACAGGTTGAGAAATAATGGGGTGTCCAAATTGGATGCGCTGCCGGGCGTAATCTACCGCCGCTTCCAGAGCTCCCTGAGCCAGTCCAACAGCTTGAGCTGCTATTCCGGGACGGGTCCAGTCGAAGACTCTCAGCGTCATAATAAAGCCCAGTCCTTCCTTGCCAATCAAATTCTCCTCAGGAACCAGACAATTTCGGAAGATTAGCTCCCTTGTAGAAGAGGCACGAATGCCCAACTTTTTTTCCTTTTTACCGAAAGAGAAGCCAGGCGTATCCTTTTCAACAAAGAGAGCACTGGCGCCACGGGCGCCTCTTGCTTTGTCAGTCAAGGCGATAACCGTATATATCTCAGCCTCACCGCCATTGGTAATGAACTGTTTAGTTCCGTTAATTATATAGCCTCCCTCTACTCTTTCAGCGGTTGTTTTTATAGCGCCGGCATCACTGCCGGCTGTTGGCTCAGTTAGGGCAAAGGCGGTTAGTTTCTTGCCATCGGCAATATCTGGAAGGTATTTCTGCTTCTGTGCCTCAGTTCCATACTCGAGCAAGGGAAAACTTCCCAGGGCGGTAGCAGCGTAGCTAATGGCTACACTACTACAGACTCGGCTTAATTCCTCAACAACCAGGCACAGGTCGAGGCATCCCCCGCCTAGACCTTCGTATTCTTCAGGGATAAAGATACGGAACAGGTCACTATCGGCGAGGTCTTTCATTATAGCCCAAGGGAACTCTTCTTTCTCATCAAGCTCCGCCCGTACTGGTAGTACTCTTTCCTCGGCAATTCTTCTTGCCAGGCTCTTGAGTGTCTTCTGTTGCTCACTTAAGAAATAGTCCAGGGTAACCTCCTTGTCTGTTAATTTATTGCTTACCAGCGTTTAGGGAAAATATAAATGTCTGTAGAATTGAGTTTAGCAATTGAAATCAGCTTATTATACGTGTAGCCACATACTTGCTGTCAAGCTGACTAAGGTTATGGGAGAGGCGGGGTATTACTAATCATGCGGGCGAGTATGCGGAATTGACAAAGAACTGGGGTTCAGGCTAGCATCTTTTTGGGGTCGTACTGGACAGGAAGCAGCAGTGCTCTGAACCTGCAACTCCTAGTATGGTTGCATTCTTTATCGGTTATTATGAAAAGGCATTACCTGAAGACAACGCCGCTTCTGGCTCAAACCAAGAGGTTGCTGCGCCATTTTGACCTTCGGGCGAGAAAAAGATTGGGGCAGCATTTTCTTGTTGATGAAGACGTACTGCAAATGGTTATTTCAGCAGCAGGGCTTACCCCGACCGATGTTATTGTAGAAATAGGACCTGGCTTGGGTGTCTTGACCAGGGAGCTGGCCAGGCAAGCGGGATGGGTGGTCGCTGTTGAGCTAGATAACAAACTGGCTGACATCCTAAAACAGGATTTGGCTTCGTTTGATAATGTTACTATTATCAATGCCGATATACTTCAAATTGAGTCGGCAGACTTGCTCCAGGAGCCAAAGGCGGGGTTTCCTTTAAATATACCTTTTAACTATAAGGTAGTAGCTGACCTCCCTTACTATATTACATCTCCCGTCCTACGCCGTTTTCTTGAGGCTTCGGTTAAACCTCAAATTATGGTAGTAATGGTGCAAAAGGAGGTGGCTGAGGCTATTGTGGCTGAGCCCGGTCAGATGAGCGTGTTGAGCGTTAGTGTGCAATTTTACGGTAAACCAAGAATAATCAGTTATGTGCCAGCCCAGTGCTTTTACCCGGCGCCGGAGGTTGACTCGGCTATACTACGGATTGAGCTACATCCTCAACCACTGGTGGCGGTAACAGATGAGAGTAATTTTTTTGACCTAGTGCGGGCTGGTTTTAGTGCCTCCCGCAAGCAGATAGTTAATTCTTTGGCTCAGGGTCTGGTGCTACCAAAGGCAGAGGTCTTACCTCTATTGGAAAAGGCAGGTGTAGTACCACAGCGGCGGGCTGAGACCTTAACCCTTGACGAGTGGGCACAACTGTGGCAGATATTTAACCAAGTGAGGGAATAGGAATGCTAACTGTTCTGGCACCAGCTAAGTTGAATTTAACCCTTGAGGTTCTGGCTAAACGGCGGGATGGATTTCACGAAGTTCGCAGTGTTATCCAGACCATAAATCTATGTGATAGCCTCCGTTTACAGTTGAGCCAGAATATTGAGTTTAAGTCTGATGCGCCAAACTGGATTCCGGGGGAGAGTCTGGTGGCTAAAGCGACCAGTTTGCTTCAGGAGGTTACAGGGAGCACTAAGGGGGCGACCATTGAAGTCAGCAAGCGCATCCCGTTGGTATCAGGGTTGGGTGGGGATAGCAGTAATGCCGCCGCTATTTTACGTGGGCTTAATAAGCTCTGGGAGCTGGGTCTATCACTGAATGAGTTGCTTGAGCTAGCCGCCAAACTGGGTTCTGATGTAGCCTTCTTTCTTTATGGTGGCACGGCTCTGGTCAAGGGCAGGGGTGAGATGGTGACCCCCTTGCCCCCGTTACCCCGGATGTGGGTTGTCTTGGTGGTGCCAAATACGCCCCGGCTACCGAGAAAGACGGAGCAACTTTATGCCGGTCTTAAAGTCAATCACTATACAGATGGGCGGATTACGGAAAGGCTGGTGGAGGAACTGAGGAAAGGCAGAGAATTTACACCTTCCCTCCTGTTCAATACGTTTGAGAATATAACCTTTGCCGGTTCCTCCGAGCTACGTGTTTACAAGGGGCATATTATTAAAATGGGTGCCACCAATGTTCATCTGGCTGGTTCGGGACCAACTTTGTTTTCCATGGTAAAGGACAAAGCTCAGGCTGAGGACCTTTATATTCGCTGCCAGCAGCAAAATTTGGAGACATACCTGACTGAGACATTAGCTGGTATAGAAGAGGTGGAATGAACAGCCTAATACCTGATAACAGGGGTACACTTAATAAAGGAGGCAACTAATGGGAAACACACAAGAGAATCTGAAAGAAGCTTTTGCTGGAGAAAGTCAAGCCAACCGGCAATACCTCTTCTTTGCTGATAAGGCAGAAAAGGAGGGTCATCCCCAGATAGCCAGGCTATTTCGTGCCGTAGCCGAGGCGGAGACGGTTCATGCCCGTAATCACCTTGAAACTATGGGCAGTATCGGCTCAACCGGGGATAATCTGGCAGCAGCCGTCAGCGGGGAAAACTACGAATTCACCAAAATGTATCCCGCTTTCATCGAGCAGGCTAAGGTGGAAAATAACGAACGGGCTGAGATTAGCTTTACCTATGCCAACAAGGTAGAGAAAATCCACCACGGCTTGTATCAAAAGACTCTCGACGCTCTTGAGGCGGGGCAGAAGCTGAAAGATGAGCCTTACTTTGTCTGCCAGGTCTGCGGCAACACAGTAGCCGGAGAAGCCCCTGAGAAGTGTCCCATCTGCGGCGCCCCACGCAGTAAATTCAAGCGGGTGGGGTAAGGGCGTGAGATGTTTGGAACAAAATAATGTTGAATCACTTGTTGAGTGTTTAGGTCATGCAGGCGAACAGACCGAATAAGTTTCTACGATTGTAGCTCACTCAGACTGAGGGAGGGGTTCTTTGCGTGGAGAAGCTTTAAGCAGTAGTTGGTGGTACTGGTGGTGAAGCAACTTTGAGCGGTATAGCCTTTATCTCTTGACCAGCCACAAGCCAACTTACTGTGTAATCTCCGTAGTGTGGAAAAGTTACCCCATGCATTGCTAGCGCTATTTGCTGATTGCTATAGAGAAGGCCCGGGGCAGGAGGGCCGACATTGATAGTCGTATCCAGTGGTGGCAGAACGTTTTTGCCATCTGCATCAATAATATGCATGCCCACTTGCTTTGGGCCAGCCTCCGTGGCACTGAACTTAATACTAATAACAGAGAAAAAAAGTGGGCGTCTAGCGGGAATGTTTACCGCATATATAGTGTCGAAGCCGATGCCAACGGCGGTAATCTTTCCACCACTTCGGTCAGCATAATCACAGAGAAAAGCAAAGTTTACTTCCAATACTGCCTCCTATGCTGTTATTGTCCAAGTCTCGCTCAATTCAACCCAACGCGACTTCTCTTCACGTGATTCTTGCATCCCAAACTGAATAAACTCCTTTTCAATATCTAACGAAGGCTTGAACAGCTTTTCTCTGGCGAACATTCCGTAGTGAACGCCTCGTTCATCTTTATTCCTGACATCAGCAGGCAACCACTAGTATACAATTAAGGGTAAGACAATGGCAAGATAGATGGCCCGAGTAGATGGGGGAGTTTCGCACATCCCTAATGGTTACCTCACATTGTACTAGCCATGTTAAGGTGAACTCCCCCTAGCCCCCCGTGGCGAATATTGTTTGGCGGCTTCAACCAGTAGTGCCAGGCTCATCAGGAAATCATCGTGTCCCTGTCCCGGGTCGACATAAAAGTTCATCGTCTGGGAAGGGCGATACTGGCTCTTAGCCTTCTCCATCTCAAACCAGAACTCCTGGTACTCAGGGGAGCCGTCCCCGGAATACATCTTGAGCCTGCCCGAGTTAATGGCGGCTAGCAGGTTAAAGCCCAGCTCCGACTTTGACTGAGCAGTGAAGGTGAACGGAGAAATCTTTGACCCCAGCGACTGTTTGAGAAACGAGCTGACTGGCTGACCGACCCCGGTGGCATCAACCACAACCTTACGGCAGTGCCAGACGTTTTTGAGGATGTCAACTAGCTGGGGATAGAGTTCAGTGTGCTTCTTGCCTGTCCACCAGTAGTGCTCAACAACACGTATCCGGGGTTGCTTTTGAATATCATCACAGATAGAAAAGTCCAGTTCACCAATGGTAACTACGGTAGAATCCTGTCTTGGCTTAGCCGCTCTTAATTGGGCTCCTTCCTCTTCCTCAGCTTCTCCTGCTAGGTCAATACCAGCGACATAGACCTGACTATGGTCGGGCTGGTGCCTCCTGCCATGCTCTCCCTTTAGCTGAGCCTGCTGTTGATGACTCAGGTATCCCCCACCCCCGTGGATGGGTAAGAGACGATATTGGGTTAGAAAGAGAGGGTGATTCTCTCCCAGGCGCTCCCTCTCGGCTTCAACATAGGCTGAATAGTCGGGGTTAAACTTGGCGATTTCCTGCCAGTCGTATCGGAGGTGGCGTTTAATGCCATCTTTCTTCTCTAACTCTAAATTTGTCTGTTTTACCTCTTCAAGCAGAGTGGAATCATCCCAGGTAGTGCCATAGTGAACAGTAGTGACATTAGTGGTTGCCCCCATGGGCTTGAATTCCTTGACAAACCTAAGGGCCTCAGCAGCAAGGAAGATGCCCTAGACCCACAGCAGGTAACACAGCTTCTACTGGTCTGCAATTCGCTTCGCCAGAAGTTCATCATCTACAGCCTGCTGTTCGCTGGCCTCAGAGTGTCAGAGCTAAAACACCTCAAACGGTTGTGGGTGAATTTTGACGAGGGCACCATTACCGTTCCGACTCGGCAGTATTGTGATTGCCCAGAGTGTAAGTTAAAGCGGAATGGTGTCTGGAGACCCAAGACCAAGAGAGGTGCAAGGACTATCTTGATACATCCTAGTTTGCTTCCTGTCATGTCTGAATACCTAGCTGGTCATGAGGAGCTGGGGCTGACCCGGCAACGCCTCTGGCAGATAACCAGTAAGCTAGGTCGAGATGCTAGCATACCGCATGTCTATCCTCACTGCCTGAGGGCTACGGCGGCAACCATACTAGCCTATCAAGGAATCAGTGCACCCAGTCTGCAATATGACTTAGGCTGGGCAAGATTAAGTAGTGCTGAGGAATACGTGAAGAGTGATATGAAGAGAGCTATGGCCGAAATACAGGAGATTTATGCAAAGGGCTAAATAGAAATTTTACATTGTGTTATTGAATGTCAAATTTGAATGTGAGGAGGGAGGTTTGAATTATGAAGAAAATAGTTGATTGAGGCTTGCAGTAATAACACCAAAAAGCAAAGGAATAAAATATTGTAGGGATTGTAGTAGATGTAGGGCTTAGAAAAATATATGTGTAGGGATTGTAGTGTTTGTAGTCCATATAATTTTAGAACCCCTACAATCTCTACAAACTCTACAGAAGGAGAGGAGAGTGAAAGAAAAAATCAAGGAAGCGATAGACCAAATGGTAACAATGCTAGAAATTGTCTCTGGTGCTGATAAATTCCAACTGAGGACGGCGGGATATTATGCAGCAACGACTTGGCATCTTGGTGAATTTGATAGGTTCCCTTATCTGGTTTTCTACGGGGGTAGTGGTGTTGGTAAAAGTGAGTTAATGAAGGCGACGAGTTACTTTTGCTACAGCCCGGTTTTAATAAATGCCAGCACAGAGACCGCTAAGGTGATACGAGAGAAATTTGACCAGGCGAAGGATGGAACTGCGGTTATGGAGGAATTTGGAGACTCCACTCTAGGTGAGGACATCTATAATTATCTCAATGGGCGATATGCCAGAGCAACAGGAACTGCAAGTAAGATGTCGCCTACTGGATATGGTGGCTGGCTACCCAAGCAATACATCACCTTTGGGGCGACGCTAATTCACAGGCTTGAGCACTTCAAGCAGCCAACACTACAGAACCGTTCAATTTGGCTCTACATTCTATACAACCCAGGTTCCTATGCAAAAGCAACTGATATTGAGGGATTAACTGGAGATATAGTGAACGTATTAGAGGAAACACGGTGGGTTACACTACCAGCGAACTATAAGACTCCCAAGTTAGCTCCAAGAGTAGTTGACACTTACGACCCTATTCTGAGGCTGGCTAATTATATAGGGGATAAAGAATACTTGGAGGAGGTGAATAAACATATGCAGCTAGCAGATGCCGCTTTCAAAGATGGACAAACTTACCAACCAAAATCCTTAGTCCTTCGAGGGTTGATTGCTAGCCTAACAGTTGGTGATCCAGCCGGGGGTGAGATGTTAGATATTACCAAGTCTGTTAAGGTTAGCGACATAACTGAGACAATTCGCCGAAACTATCAGCAGGGATTAACTACCAGGCAAGCCAATCAGTACCTGGACGAAATGAAGTTTACAGTACGTCCATCGGGGGGTTATCCCAAAGTAATGGCGATTACTATTCCTCAATTAACGAAGGCTTGTATGGAGCAAGGAATTAGAGACGACTTAGTGGTAAAGCTGGCTGGTAATCCATAAGAAAGAGAAATGAATGGAGAGCAGAGAATGCCTAGAGAAGCAACAAGTTGGAAGTGTGATAACTGTGGAACACAGAAGACAGGTGGAGTAAAACCGCCAGAAGGCTGGGTAGAAACCTCATTCTGGAATGGCCAACGCTTTATCCGAAACGTATTCTGTAGTTATAGCTGTTTGAGCAATTGGAGTAGTAGGCGGTATGATCTGCAACCGAAACATCTAAGAGAGGATGTAGTCCAAGAAAGATGATACTCACCTTAATCTGGGCACTGGTTATATGGGGCTTGGTGTTCTGGGGCACTAAGGCAGCAGGTTTCTCTATGCCTTGGCAGGTGCATGTAGCCATAATCCTGTTCCTGATTGCACCTGCCATAGTCCACATATTCATACCAGAGCCAAGAAGTCGGAGGAGAAGGTGCTGATATTGTGAGACAACCCATACTTAGCCCTGACAAGTTTGCCGAATGGTTCAATTCTGCCGTGCCCGGTGCCTATCGAAGCATTACTGCTCAGGATATCTGGGACATGACTGAATGTGGTTTGATAGCACATTATGGCTATTACATTAGTCAGGATCTAGAAACTGTCAGGGCTATCCTTCTTTATGAGCAACTAAGGGAGAAGAGAAGCAAAAAGCAGGATACACCTAGGACATGCAAGAGGTGTAGTAAATTATTACCTGATAATGGAAGCAGGAGGGGCAGACCAAGTGAATACTGCTCTGACTGTGAGCCTTACAGAGGGAGAGAGCGGTATATGAAATGGTGGAAGAAACAAACCACCCTAATTTACAAAACTAAGATTGGACTAGTGACGGCCGATACATAATGCTTGCAGGGAGGCCTTGATTATCCGATTATATCTTGGCTGCTAATCCCTCTATTTATTGACTCATGAGATAGGATCTCCTGCGATAATATCTGTCGTCTGAATACCTGGAAGATAATATCCGTGCTCAGGAGACTAGAGCAGAGGACTGGCTTGCCGTGTAATCCGCACACGTTTAGGAGGGTATTTGCCAGCAATCTGCACAGGAGAGGGTTAGATGTTGAGCATATCATGTGTTTGGGTGGCTGGGAAAGTTTGGACATGGTGCTGAGGTATACCAAGAGTGCGAGGTTTGAAGAGAACTTGAGGTTGTATCAATAGTAAAAGTTAGTTTCAAATCCGCAAAAACAACTACTGCCCTGCTACCTCTTCTACAGTTGCTAGTCGCCATGAATGGTGTAACGATATAAAAACCATATTACGTCTAATGACTGCCTAAAGTTCCATAAAGCACCGCTGTCTGAAAGTTATTGACAAGTGAATAAGAAAGTACTATATTTGTGTCCCAACATAGGAGGCAATGGATGTGATAACTATACCTTGGAGGTCATTATGTCACAAAGTCACAACAACCTGATTAGAAAGAGCATTGCAATTGGATTGGTGTTGATTCTGATTACTATGGTTACAGTTTCATGCAGCGGAGTACCTAGAGAAGAGTATGATGAGCTAACGACTGAGGTAGAAGCAATTATAAAGCAAACTGGAGCACTTGAACAGGAAATAGAAGAAGGGGAGGCCAAAATTCAATCCCTTGAGAGTGACATAGCGGTAGCAGAACAGGAGTTAGCTGACGCACAAGACTCGGCAGCAGAAGCCCAAAAATATACGGAAGAATTGGAGAAGGAACTTTCAATCGTAGAAAGTAAACTGCTATCAAAACAGAGAGAACTTGAAGAGTTAGAGGAAGAGTTAAGGCAGAAAGAAGAAGAACTGGCAAGTCTTCAATAAATTTCCTTGGATGCAGGGGATTGATGGTCAACATATGCTCGTCATTTGAGCAGTTTTGCCTATATGCTAAAGCCAGAAAAGGAATAACCAGGATATAGGAGGACACGATGAGTAGTATGAAGATTTTAATCATTATAACAGTTATTGCGGTAGCAACGGCAATATTAGTACCCATATTCATATCACGCTACCATAGTCGGCATGTCAGCACGGAGAGGTATCAGGAGATGGTGACTCGCAAAGAAAACCTCGAAATTCACCTCACGTTGCTCAAGGAGCAAAAGGATAAATATCTCGATACAATTGAAGCACTGGAAAAACAAAAAGAAGATTTAGAGAAGAAAGCACACGAAGTTGAAGATGATTATAGTCCAACCTTATGGGAAATCGCACATTTACATGAGAGTATCAAGAATGAGAATAACAAAATGGATACCATTGACAAAGAAATAGCGGAACGGAAGGAAGAGATAGAAACAATAGAAGAAAAGATAAGAGAGCTTAAGGCTTTATTGCCCAGTTATGCTGGAGGCTGGGGTGTAGCTCCCTGCTTTGCCTGCGACACTCTGGTCCTCATGGCTAACGATTCTCTAAAGCGCATTAGTGATGTGCAGATAGGTGAGATGGTTCAGGTCTACAATGTCGAGTCGGGCATGGTGGTATCCAAGGCAGTGGTTGCCACGAACAGCGGCGAAGCAGATTATTATTACCTGATTAACGGAAATCTCAAAGTTACGCCGCCACATCCATTTTACACAAACGAGAGTAAATGGATAGAAGTTATGGACTTGAAAGTAGGAGACAAGATTAGAAGTCTTGAGGGACTGACTCAAATCACTTCCATTGAAAAAGTAAATTCTAGACATAGAATTTGCAATATCAGCGTTCGGGATTTTCACAATTTTTTTGTCTCAGCTAATGGTGATGATTTTTATCTGGTGCAGGAGTGACTTAGACTTAGTAGGGCTAACTATTAAAAGTTAGTATAAAGAGTCGTGAATTGCACTCACTTCACTAGTTATTTACTAGTGTTGAATTATAATATCGCCCTAGATAGTAGGTCGAACTACCTAGGGCATCTTAAGGAAAGGAGGGGGCATATCGTAGCCAAAATAATAATTCTGGCTACGATACTACTATAAGGTTTGTAGGCATGTCTGTATGCGACTTTTATCTCATTCACAGTTGGTAGAAATATAGAACTTAGCCATTATGATTGTTTGAGCTAAGCAGATATACAGATACTAGAGAATTATTAGGGGGTGAATTAAGATGAAAAACCAAAAAGTGCTATTTGGTTTCTTAGTTTTAGTTATCATAGTAGTTATAGCAGGTTTAGGTGTGCCTGGAAATAGTAGTATGACACCGACCAAAGCTAACTACTTGCCAATAATTGAAGCCGAATTTAAAGTAGTGCCGCTTGCTGTTAATGTCTTAAAAGATGTTACTATTAGTGACGAAGAGATCGACAATATCGTTAAAGAGGCCAATGATAACCTCAAACAAGCAAATTTACACTTAGAATTTGACAAAACAAGGAACATTAAGCGTAATTTCAATGATCAGGGCAACAATAATGACAAGATTGAGGAGGGCGAAGACCAGAAACTGAATGATTCTTGTGTTGATGAGTTGGACTCTGCATATGGGGTAGGAAAAGGTTACAAGGTAGTTTTCGCCAATCAGATTCATGGTGATGATGATACCTATGGTTGGGCGATTATGTGTGATCCACACATCCCTGTTATGTACCTCAAAGTAAGGGAAGGTACTGCGAAGAGCAAAGGTAACGATCTCGCCCATGAGACTGCCCACCTTTCCAGTTTAGGTGCTGGACACAAAATAGACGACACAACAAATGCGGATAGCAAAGGACATCACCCTACAGATATGACTAATAAAATGTATCCCTATAATCCTACCCCGACAGGAGTTGACCGTGGGGATAAGTTTACGCAGGATCAGAGAGAAGAGATTAACAAAGGGGCTAAGAAACGAGGCAAGAGCAAATTGAGGACGGCGGATGGTGTCTTTCCTACAGATCATTGCTATAGTTGGTTTTCAGATCCCTTGGATGACGCTCCTATAGCTCATATCGACATCATTTCCGGTTTTGTTGGTAGCAATTATGAAAATCCTAATATAGTCAATGCCAACATTGGGGTTAGGGGATTACACCCGTCTTCCCCCGTTTTTTGTACACATGAACTGTTCTTTGATACTGATAATAACGATGGGACTGGTGGAACATATCCCCCATTTCAAGGCATTGAAAAGATCTTGCGCATTGATTTATCTGGACAGTGGCCCTTTACTGGTCCTGGTGAATTCTTAGTTGAAATTTACTGTGTTCAATCTGGTATTACAACACCACTTCCCCCTGGAGAGGTATGCAGATATAACATGGTTTCCGACATGATGTGGCCATCTACGCCCCAGACTAATGGTTACCATGATTCGATTTGCCAGTCGTTTCCTCTGGACCTACTCGGTCCTGGATTGTTAGCAGACCAATTGCCTGTTGGGGTGCAGTTAACCGATATATACACAGGTATTTCAGACGACTCTGAGTTTTTATTTCAATTATCTTGTGATAAAGAAACCGGACCAATGATCGATATTAATCGCATTCAGGCATCACCCGGAGATGAGATCATTTTGCAGGGTAAGAACTTTTGTCCTGGAACAATATTTATTAATATTAACGGTTCATACGATTACCCACCATTGCTGGAAACGGATGGCACATTCACTATAAGCGTACCCGTTCCCTCAATTGAGGCGGGAGATTACTTTATCATTGCAACCGATGAGTGTGGGTTGTTTGATTTCTCGGTGATAAATATTACACCAAGTCCCGGCGAAGTTGTTGTCGGTGGTACTGTAGTTGAGGAAGATATATTTGATATTATAATTTATTGGTCCGTGCCAGCAATGCTGATCATGGCTGTAGGTATCTGGTTGGGTATATTTAAGAGAAGAGCCAAAACAGAAGGTAACTAAGGCTGATCGGCGTATAGAGTTGAAGCGGTGAAGTGTTGCTCACATATTGCGTTGGTAGCGTTAACAGTAGCCCTGCCAGGCCTAGCTCTATTTTCCGGTTGCTCGCCCCCTGAGCTAGAACATAGGCCTATGGCAGCTTTCATTGACCAATTACACAGTGTTCAGCCAAACCCGGTACTTATCAATAGAACTACAGCAGCCCTTGAGGCTTACGGCTTCGAAGTCGATGTTTATCAGAGTGATGAGGTTAACGTAGACTTTTACAAAAAATTACCAAGCTATGAATATAAACTGCTCATATTTCGAGTACATTCAGGGCTGCTCATCAAAGAAGAAAAGATATACAAGAGTACCTGGCTGTTTACCGGTGAGCCCTACAATAGAATGAAGCACTTAGATGAGCGCCTAAACGGCAGAATAGTCAAGGCTAGAACTGCTGAGGATAATCCATGGGTTTTCGCCGTAGGCGCAGAATTTGTCAATCGGAGCACAGAGGGAAGGTTTGACGGGGCGCTAATTATCATGATGGGTTGCTATTGTTTCCACATAGATGATTTGGCACAAGCTTTTATTGAACGTGGGGCTTCAGCTTATATGGGTTGGAATGGTAACGTCGGTCTAGCGTATGTTGATGAGGCAACAGCCAATCTGGTCGACAAACTCTGTATCGAGGATATGACTTTAGCACAGGCAGTGGATAAAACAATGGCTGAAATAGGTCCTGATCCGCATTGGAGCGCCTATCTCAAATACTATCCAGCGAAAAGCAGGGATAAGACGATTAAAGAACTAATCCGATAAGTTAACTGTTACAAGATTTTCTGAAAAGTACAACAAGTAGGGATGACATAAAAGCCAAGATTGTTACCTTGTCCGTTATTTAGAATCCTGGCGGTGGCAAGGACGAGACTATGGGCTGCCAGGTCCCATCTCTGTTTCTCTATGGCTAATCTTAATAGCCTCATTGCCTTTTCCTTTTTTATAGTACCATTATAATAGCACACATGTTCTATTCTGGCTATAATGTTTTGTCGCCTTTTAGCTCGGCTGAATTGATATTGGGGGCATAGTCGTTATAAAATAAGACGACTTAAAAATGGGTGTTACCAAGCAGCTTTACCAGTTACAGGAGGTTGACCTGGAGCTTGAGTCCAATGAGCAGGCTCTGAGGCAACTGCTCAGCCAATTAGGGGAAAGCCAGGCGGTGGTTAGGACTCAGGCTAAACTTGCCTCAGAGCAACAACATTTGGGGGAGTTGGGACGGCAGCAACAATCTGCGGAATGGGAGATGGATGACCTCGTGGATAAGCTCACCGCGGCTGAAGAGCAGCTTTATAGCGGCAGCGTAAAAAATCCAAAAGAATTGACCAGCCTTCAGCATGAGGTTGATGGACTGAAAGCTAGGCGTAGCCAATTAGAGGACAAAGTGCTGGAGATAATGGACCGATTTGAGCTGGCTACGGCGAACGTAGCTACCATAAGTGATGAGCTTAAGAGATTAGAGGCTGAGTGGCATAGCCAGCAACAGCAACTATCTACTGAGATAGAGCAGCTCAAAACTACATTATCCAATCTTGAACAAGAGCGGCAGCTGCTGTCAGCCGAGATTGATTCCCAGGTAATCGAGCTCTATCATGAACTCAGAAAGCAAAAGGGGACAGCCGTGGCTAAGGTAGAGCAGGGAATATGTAGGGGCTGTCGAATATCACTACCCACCACTGATTTGCAGCGGGTAAGAAGTGGTAGCCTAGTGCAATGTAGTAGCTGTGGGCGCATCCTGTTCCTGGCCTGAGGCTGTTAATAAGAAAGTAACAGGGTCATGTATCAAGGGTAGTTTGAAGGAGGTGGGATTGATAAGCAATCCTAAAAAAATTAGTATCATCGGAGCTGGAAACGTCGGCGCCACCTGTGCTCAACGTCTGGCTGAGCGAGGCTATGCCGACATAGTCTTGGTGGACATTATTGAGGGTCTGCCTCAGGGTAAAGCTTTAGATATTCTGGAGTCAGCGCCTGTCCTCAACTTTAATTCTCACCTTATAGGGACCAATAACTACCAGGAAACAGCTAACTCAGATGTGGTAATCATTACCTCTGGCATTGGGAGAAAGCCGGGTATGACCCGTGATGAGCTGCTGCTAATTAATACGAAGATTATTACTGAAGTTACTCATAGTGTAGCGAGCTACTCGCCTGACTGCATTATTATTATGGTTACCAATCCGGTAGATGCTATGACCTATTTAGCTCTTCGCACCACTCAATTTTTACGAAATAGAGTATTTGGCTTATCTGGTGTTCTGGATAGCGCCCGATTTAGAACTTTCATCGCTGCTGAACTCAATGTATCGGTAGCCGATGTATCTGTCTGTATTCTGGGGCAACATGGCAAAAATATGGTTGTTATTCCCAGGCTATCTACTGTCAATGGCACACCAGTAACCAAAATCATGCCTCCAGAAACTATCAATAAACTGGTGAGGCGCACTGTGAAGGGTGGGGCGGAGATTGTAGACTTACTTAAAACCGGCAGCGCCTTTTACGCTCCATCAGCCGCTGTTGCCCAGATGGTAGATGCTGTAATCTTGGACAGGAAGCAAATATTACCCTGCGCTACTTACCTGGAGGGGGAGTACGGGATTAAGGATACCGTCATCAGCGTCCCGGTAAAGCTGGGCAGGAATGGTATTGAGCAGATGGTAGAGCTAGAGCTAACCGCCGAGGAGAAGGCAGCTCTGGCTAACTCAGCCAAGGCAGTGCAGGAGCTGGTAAATACTATGAAGTTAGGCTAAAAGGAGGAAAGTGGAATGACATGCCCCAAGGAAGATGTGTGCCCCCTTTACAGCAGCCGGGGAAAAGACTGGTGTGACACAACAGGGACGGAGTGTATCTTCTACAATACGTGGTACAATTCAAAGTTCTCTGTCGTTTTTATAGAAGCTGCCCACCCGGAGGTTATGCCCGAGGTTAAGAAAAAGATCGATTCATAGGTGATGGGGCTGGCTACATTTAACATAATATTTTAACTTTTCTTTTTTGAAGGATGAAAGATTGAGGGTGAGGTAGATAAACTACAAATGAGAGAAATTGAAGCTAATGCTATTACCCAGGCTGTGGCTCAACTTTTTCAGCAGGCAAACTTTGAGCTGGGAGAGGATGTAGTCGCTGCCCTCAAGCAAGCGCAGCAGGATGAGGAGTTCTCACTGGGAAAGGAAGTTTTAAGCCAGCTTCTGGAGAATGCCCGGATTGCCAAACAGGAGCGTCTCCCACTTTGTCAGGATTGTGGTATAGCGGTAGTCTTTCTTGAGCTCGGGCAAGAAACCCACATTACCGGTGGTGACCTATACACCGCTGTGGGAGAAGGAGTGCGCCAGGGATACAGCCAAGGCTATCTACGCAAATCAATAGTCAGTCAGCCATTCTCAGCCAGAATAAACACCGAGGATAATACCCCTCCGGTTATTCATACTGAAATAGTTTCTGGTGACCGGGTGAAGATTATTGTTATGCCCAAGGGGGGTGGCGCTGAGAATATGAGTCGCTTGGCTATGCTCAAGCCGGGCGATGGAAGAGAAGGCATCATTAACTTTGTCGTGAGAACTGTTGATGAGGCAGGGGGTAATCCCTGCCCTCCATTGACTGTTGGCTTAGGCATAGGTGGCACGTTAGAAAAGGCAATGTTACTAGCTAAGAAGGCGCTATTACGTCCGGTTGCTAGGCTAAACCCCGACATTGAGATTGCTGAGCTTGAGAAAGAGATTCTAGCTCGCATCAATGCTCTGGGTATCGGACCACTGGGCTTTGGCGGTAGAATTACCGCCCTGGCGGTGCATGCCGAGGTTATGCCCGCTCATATTGCCAGCCTGCCAGTAGCGGTCAATCTCCAGTGCCACAGTGTGCGCCACAAAGAGAGAATATTATAGAGTCTTCAAATTATGAATATTACTTCACCAATTGGTGCTGAAATAATAGAGAAGCTGACCGTAGGCACCAGAGTCTTGATTTCCGGGGTTATCTACACTGCTCGGGATGCTGCTCACCACAGGCTCGTTCAGGCCCTTGAGAAGGGAGATAGGCTGCCGTTTGACCTTAACGGGCAAACACTATACTATATGGGGCCATCACCAGCCAAGCTGGGGCAGGTTATTGGTTCAGTCGGTCCCACTACCAGTGAGCGTATGGACATATATACTCCCCGCCTTATCGCTGCTGGAATTAAGGCTATGATTGGCAAGGGTAACCGCTCACCAGCAGTAAAAGAGGCGATTAAGCAGTATAAAGCTGTTTATCTTGCTGCTATAGGCGGTGCTGGTGCCCTTATCGTCAAATCCATCAAGCAGGCAGAGGTTATCGCCTATGAGGATTTGGGAGCCGCGGCTATCCTGCGACTTAATGTGGAGGACTTCCCGGCCATTGTGGCTAATGATATTTATGGAGAAGACCTGTTTGAGCAGGGCAAAGCCAGATACCAAAAGGAGGGATAGAGCAGGGAAATGGAGTGTATTTTCTGCCAAATTGTAGCCGGCAAGGTGCCTAGCGAGATTCTTTATCGGGATGAAGAAGTAATTGCCTTCCGTGACATTAATCCTCAGGCACCTACCCATGTGGTTATTATTCCCAGGGAGCATATCCCTTCCCTTGCCCACCTATCAGAAGCGCAATCGCCTCTTATAGGACGCATGGTAAACATTGCTAATCAACTGGCAACAAAGGAAGGTATTGCTGAAGATGGGTATCGCCTGGTGATAAATTGTGGTGAGGGAGGGGGACAGCTAGTGCCTCATCTTCATATGCATCTTCTCGGTGGTCGAAAACTCTCCGATATATTAGGTTAATCAGTCAGCTCGCCCGAAATTACCTTATAGTTGTGTCTATCAGTCCCATGGTTTGGTAAAAGTTTATTTGCTTTGGAACTGCTGGCTATAGGCAACACGCAAAGCTTCTTGATAAACTTCTTTAAGCGGCACACCAAGTTTTTCAGCTAGTACCCGGCAACTCTCATACTCTGGGCTTACGTTTATTATCCTACCACCGGCTTTCGCTACCTTAACCTTAACATCGCCATATTTAGTCGTTACTTGAACTTCCTCCCTGGGCAGTACCTTTCTTCTAGTGTCATGTATCCTGACTCCCAGAGTAGTTGTTTCTGTGAGCACTGTATCTACAACAGCTTCGGCAGTTTCTTCACAAGCGAGCACTCCCAGGAGCACACCGGGGCGGTTTTTCTTCATGTAAATGGGGACCATGTAGACGTCTAGGGCACCAATTTGGAATAACCTGTCCATCACGTAGGAATACAGCTCGGGGTTCATATCATCGATGTTGGCTTCGATTGTTACGCAGCTTTCCTCCAGGTAATCACTGGCTGTAGCGTCGCTTATCTGCGTCCCAAGGAACACCCTGAGCAGGTTCGGGATTGGGAGATTCTTTGCGCCAGCGCCATAGCCTGTGCGCTCTATGTGCATTGTAGGCAGGCTCCCGAAGCCATCGACTAGGTAAGTTAGGATGGCGGCACCAGTGGGTGTGACAAGCTCTGTCTCGATATCTTTTCCATAAATTGGGGCTTTTGCCGAGGCCAGCAGCTCCAGGGTGGCGGGGGCTGGTACAGGCAGCGGTCCGTGAGAACTGTTGACAAAACCTTTACCAACATGAATGGAAGAACTATAAACTTTGTCGATTTGTAATCTGATTATGCCGGTTGCTGCTCCAACCACATCGATTATAGTGTCTATGCTTCCTAACTCGTGGAGATGAAACTCCGACATGGGCTGCCCATGGACTTTACTTTCTACCTCGCCAATTCGTTCCAGGATGGCTTTGCTTTTACTCTTTGCCTCATCCTCAAGAGAGCTGTTGTCTATGATGCCAAGGGTTTCACTGACTTTCCTTGGTGTCTGGGCTTCTTCTATGATTACTTTTACCTGAGTCCCAGTTAGCCCTTGTCTTGGAACTTTGCTTACCTCCAGACGCCAGCCGTCCAGTCTCAGCTTCTCGAGTTCTGCCTGAAGTTCCGAGGGGTCAAGTCCTATATCAACGAGAGCCCCGA
>SMTZ1_10002476_pt1 | contig 18623 bp, 14 predicted proteins | sample DeeMarSWOR136_30_FD_25667 | JGI IMG/M metagenome (IMG submission 25667)
CACTTTAAAGTCCATCTCAGGGTTATTAAAGCATGAAGATGGTGAAGTCACGGATGGAAGCATTGAGTTCATGGGTGAAAAGATACACCATCTTTCTGCTGAAGAGATCGCCAAAAGGGGCATCTTCCAGATTATCGAGGGGAGAAGAGTCTTTGAGCATCTCACGGTGGAGGAGAATCTTCGGGTTGGCGCCCACCTGCGAGGAAATGGCTCTGCCCGAAGAGAAAGACTGGAGATGGTCTACAATTACTTTCCCAGACTCGTGGAGCGGCGCAATGTCCTGGCAGGATTCATCAGTGGCGGTGAACAGCAAATGACCGTGATCGGTAGAGCTTTAATGGCTCAACCTAAACTGATGCTTCTCGACGAACCCTCCATGGGACTCGCACCGCTTCTTATCAAAGAGATTTTCGAAATCATCACTCGGTTGAACCAAGAGGAAAAGATCCCTCTCCTTCTGGTAGAACAGAATGTGAAATTGGCTTTAACCGTTGCCCCCTACGCCTACGTTTTAGAGAACGGTAGGCTTGTGATGCATGATACCTCAGAAAAACTTAAGGAAAATCCAGACATCAGAGACTTTTATCTCGGCCTCTCCGACCTCGGTGAGCGAAAGAGTTTCAGACAAGTAAAGCATTATAAAAGAAGGAAACGGTGGCTCACATAATTGCGTAGACGTGTCCTTCAAGGGAAGACAAATTCTGATTGACTTCTAACTAAATCTCCTCTCTCCTTCATGACGAGGGGTGAGAGGATTTCCAACGTATTTCCCCTTCCTGGTGCCTGCCCTACGCCTCCCTACGGGCAGGCAGGCGGGGGGAGGAGGGGGCACTAAACTTCATCAACGTAACATCATCCTTCCCTTCCTTCCTGTCCTCACAGGCAGGGAAGAGGGGAAGATACCTTTCAGCGGAGAGTTCCTATGCCCAAACAAGCGGACATCGACCGAACTTCAGGGTTCCTTAAGAAAAATCTCGAAACGATGCCTCCTAAAAGGCGAATGGAATACCTCAATCGAAGGCTGCGAGGAATCATACAACATGCTTATAAACATTCCATCGCCTTTAAAAATAAGTTGGACTCTGTCGGACTGAAACCGAAAGATATTCAGACGATCAAGGATTTAGAAAAAATACCCATCACCAAGAAAGCCGAATTAGTGGAACTCCAGAAAAAAAGTCCTCCCTTTGGTGGATTTGAAGGAGTCCCCACCCAGGAGTTGAGAAGAATCTATGTCTCACCCGGCCCCATCTACGAACCTGGCGAAACGGAATATGATGAATTGGGCTGGACGCAGGCCTTCTATGCAGGAGGTTTTCGTCCAGGAGATATTATTATTAATACATTCAGTTACCATATGGTTCCTTTTGCCATGCAGATGGTCGATAACTCTCTTCATATGGTAGGATGTATTACCGTTCCCACCGGCATTGGTAATACGGAACAGCAGGTCAATATTTTAAAGAACTTGAAGGCCAACGGGTACTGCGGAACTCCCAGTTTCCTTCTCAACATTGCAGAAAAGGCTGAGGAGATGGGATTGGATTTGAAGAAAGACCTGAATCTCCGCGTCGGCTTTGTGGCCGCGGAGATGCTTCCAGAATCTCTGCGTCTTAAACTGGAAGAGAAATTCGCGATGACGATACGACAGAGTTATGGCACAGCCGACATCGGTTGCCTGAGTTATGAATGTATGTTCAAGAATGGAATGCACATCCCGGATGACAAAATTGTTGAGATTGTGGATCCGGAGACAGGGAAACAACTCCCCTCAGGGATGACAGGAGAGATTGTAGCTACCACTTTCAATAAAGTTTATCCATTGATTCGATTCGGGACAGGAGATCTCTCTATCCTTACGGAAACCCGCTGCCCCTGCGGCAGAACGTCTCCCAGATTGATGAAAATTTTGGGGAGAGTAGATCAAGTCACCAAGGTAAGGGGGCTCTTCGTCCACCCAGGCCAGGTGGATGAAGTCGCCTCAAAGCATCCGAAGATCTCAAAGTATCAGGTGGTCGTCACAAGGAAAGAACACAAAGATGAAATGACCTTCCGAATCGAACTCGAAGAGGAGGCGCTCCAACCCGAGAAGTTAAAAGAGGAGGTTGAAAAGTCTATCCGGGATGTCATGAAAGTCCGGGGGGAGGTCCAAATTGTACCCAAAGGGACCATCCCAGAGGGAGCAAAGAAGATCGACGATCAACGCACGTGGGAATGAAAATGATTGCTGATTGCGGAATGCGCCTGCCTGCCCCGCCCTCGGTCGGGACCGGGGCCGGTAGGCAGGGATTGCGGAATTCTTAGGCAAGCTTTTGACGCCCATTTACTTAATGTGATAATATGTTTCAAAAATAGGAATGAGGAGGGGATCGTATGAAAATCCACTACAAAGGTTTTATGAGAGAAAAAATAAACAGGAATCCGATCACGATCGGCCCAGAGGCTACTTTTTATGAGGCCCGAGCGTTAATCCACGATAAGGGAATTCGGCACCTCCCTGTAGTGGAAAAAGACAACCGCCTGGCCGGAATTGTAACAGACCGGGATATTCGGGAGGCAGCTCCTTCTGACGCTACCCTGCTCAGCGTTCAGGAGCTTCATTATCTCTTGGGAAAGCTGAAGGTCTCATCCTTCATGACACCCAAAGAGAAACTGATTACAATCACTCCTGACACTCTGATCGAAGAAGCGGTTCAGCTGATGCATGATAACAAGATTGGATGCTTGCCGGTTCTAGAAGGGGATAAACTTTACGGGATATTTACCGAAACGGATGCCTTGGCTCACCTCGTCGATGTTTTCGGCCTTAAGGAGAAGGGAACGCGCCTGACCATCGGCATTGAAGACAAGCCCGGAACGATGCTCCAGGTCCTTGAGGTAATGAAAAAACATAGCGCAAATATTATCAGTATTATCACTCCCTCCTTCATGGTAGAGGGGAAGAGAATCGCTGCGCTTCGGATTAGAACTGAAGAGTACAAAAACATTGTTAAAGATTTGGAAGATAAAGGTTTCGACGTCCTATCCATAGGCAAATGGCCCTCACTCTAGTGGAGCGAGACATGATGGAATATTGGATGAGACATAATCAGGTTGAGGTTCAGAATTTCTTAGCCTTAACCTTAGCCTAAACCTTTTACTTCCCCATTATTCCTTTTTTTTTCTTTTATCTTTTCAGTTTACGTTAGGTGGTTTTTTCGGGGTTTCTTATGGAACATGACAGGTTAAAACATTACCAAATCGGTGAGTTGGCCAATTTAGTGAACATGAGCCCACGGACGATTCGCTATTATGAGGAGATTGGTCTTCTCAACTCCGTCAAACGGATCGAGGGAGGAAAAAGGGTTTATACGGACAGTGATGTCCAGCGTCTTAAGTTTATTACCAGGCTCAAACACCTTGGCCTTACCCTTTCCGAAATGACTGAGTTGGAAGATATCTATCAGATTCACCGGACGAATAAGAAGGTGTTACCGCGCCTTCTCGAATTATTGGATACCCACGCAATAAAGATTGATGAACGGATCAACCAACTGGTGAGATTGAAGACAGATGTTTTGGAGTATAAGGAAAAGATCCGTCAGAAACTGAATGTGGACGATGACTTCAAGAAAGGGGTGGAATCGAATGAGAGACGTGGTGATTACGAGCGCGGTCCGAACAGCCATCGGTAATTTTCTCGGCGCCTTGAGTCCTTTCAGTGCAACTGATTTAGGTGGAAAGGTGATTGAAGAGGCGGTCCGGCGATCGAAGATTGACAAAAAGGATGTAGACGAAGTCATCATGGGTAATGTCCTCCCCTTCGGACTGGGACAGAACCCAGCCCGCCAAGCGATGATCAAGGCAGGCCTTCCTATGACCGGGGGGGCCATCACCGTCAATAAGGTTTGTGGCTCCAGTCTAAAGGCGGTGATGTTAGCCGCTCAGGCGATCATGGTGGGCGATGCGGATGTAATTGTGGCAGGAGGAATGGAAAGCATGAGTCGAACCCCTTACTACTTAGATAACGCCCGAACAGGATATCGGCTCTGGGATGGAAAACTGGTGGATGGAATGGTCCACGATGGCCTCTGGGATGTCGTGAACGATTACCATATGGGTTTTACAGCCGAGATCCAATCGAAGAAGTTCAATATCAGCCGGGAAGATCAGGACCAATTCGCTTATGAATCGAACCTGAAGGCGATGAAAACAATACGGGAAGGAGCGTTCAAAGAAGAGATCCTCCCGATTGCTCTTCCTTCGAAGAAAGGACAATCCGCTTTTTTTGAAGTGGATGAAGGACCCCGCGATCCCGATCTTCAGGGCCTCGCCAAATTGAGGTCTGTTTTCAAGGAAGGCGGGGTTGTGACGGCGGGAAATTCATCGAAAATCAGCGACGGAGCGAGTGCCCTGGTATTGATGACAAAGGAAAAGGCTCAAGCGCTAGGGGTGACGCCTATGGCGAAGGTAGGCGCGCAAGCGGCGGCCGGCGTGGAATTAGAGGATGTACTGGTCGCTCCCATTCAGTCGATTCCGAAGGTCCTCAAAAAAGCAGGGCTTTCGCTCAAAGATATAGACCTCTTCGAAATTAATGAGGCCTTTGCTGCGACAACTGTGGCAATTATTAAAACCCTGGGAATCGACGGAAACAAAGTGAATGTACATGGCGGCGCGGTCGCCATGGGGCATCCGATCGGTGCCAGTGGTGCCAGAGTGCTAGCCACATTGCTTTTTGCCATGAAAGAGAGAGGCGCCAAGAGAGGAATGGCCTCGCTCTGTTTGGGAGGAGCGGAAGCCGTCAGCTTAATCGTAGAGAGTATTTAAAGGATCATTGCAAATTGTAAAATTTGCAGTGCAAAGTTATCAATGAAACTATTTTTCTCTTTTCATTGCTAACTGCTAATTTTGCAATGCTAAATTTGCAATGGTCTTTTTGAAAGAGGAGGGCTTATGGAGATAAAGACGATCGGTGTTGTGGGAGCAGGACAGATGGGAAATGGGATCGCTCAGGTGGCTTCCCAATCGGGGTTCCATGTGGTGATGAGCGATATTGCGGACTCTTTCGTCCAAAAAGGATTGAATACCATTTCTAAGAATCTGGAGCGAATGGTGGAGAAAGGGAAGATGAATGCCCAGGCAAAAAATGAAGTCATGGGAAGGATAAAGGGAACGATCCAGATCAAGGAGATGGCGGATGCCGACTTTGTAGTTGAGGCCGCAACGGAAAATGAAACCCTTAAACTAAATATCTTCAAAGAATTGGATCAGGCTTGCCGGAAAGAAATCATCCTCGCGAGCAATACGTCTTCCATCTCCATCACTAGAATTGCATCGGTTACCCAAAGACCCTCACAAGTCATTGGAATGCACTTCATGAACCCTGTGCCCGTGATGCAACTGGTTGAGATTATAAGAGGCCTTCAAACCTCTCAGGAAACATTTAATACGGTCAAGACGCTTTCCGAGAAGATGGGGAAGACTCCCGTTGAAGCTAATGACTTCCCGGGGTTTATCTCCAACCGCATCCTCATGCCCATGATTAACGAAGCCATCTACACGCTCTTCGAAGGAGTGGGGACCCCTGAGGCCATCGACACCGTGATGAGACTGGGGATGAACCATCCCATGGGCCCCTTGGCCTTAGCAGACCTCATCGGCCTCGATACCTGTCTGGCCATCATGGAGGTGCTCTATGAGGGTTTTGGAGATCCAAAATATCGGCCTTGTCCTCTCCTGAAGAAATATGTTGGCGCAGGCCACCTGGGCCGAAAAACGGGAAGAGGATTCTACCAATACTAATTCGGAATGCGAATTGCGGAATGCGGAATAAAAATTCCGAAATCTGCGATCCGAAATCCGCAATCGAAAGACGATGGATTTCAAACTGACGCACGAGCAAGAGATGATTCGCGATATGGTGCGGGATTTCACGGAGAAGAATATCAAGCCGGTGGCCGGCCACTTCGATGAAGAGAAACAGTTCCCCTATCAGAATTTGAAGAGGATGGCTGAGCTGGGTTTGATGGGAATGAATATCCCTCTCGAATATGGTGGATCCGAGGTGGGGGTGGTCGCTTACAGCCTTGCCATTACAGAGATTGCGAAGGGCTGCGCCTCCCACGCCGTCACGACCTCGGTGACCAATATGGTCGCAGAAGTCATTTATGAGTTTGGACAGGAGGAGATAAAAAGGAAACATGTCCCAAGACTCTGCAACGGCCAATATCCAGCCGGCTCTTTTGCGATTACCGAACCTCACACAGGATCAGACGCTTCCAATATTCGAGCAACGGCAGTGCGTAAGAATGACACCTATGTGCTGAATGGAAGCAAGACCTTGATCACCAGTGGAGAGGCCTCCGGAGTCACCGTCACCTGGGCTGTTACTGATAAGAATGCTAAGAAAGGAAAGGGGATCAGCGCGTTTACCATTGAGAAAGGAACGCCCGGCTTCACCGCGGGGAAGGCGGAAGAGAAGATGGGCCACCGGGCCTCACAGACGAATGAACTCATTTTTGACAATTGTGCCATCCCAGCCAACTGTCTCCTTGGAAAAGAAGGAGAGGGATTCAAGATCGCAATGATGGAGTTGGATGGCGGAAGGATTGGCATCGGGTCATTGGCAATTGGTGTGGGATTTGCTGCCATTGATTTCGCCATTGAGTACGTGAGAGAAAGGGAGGCTTTTGGAAAACCCCTTTCTACCTATGAGGCGATCCAATGGATGATTGCTGATTCCTATACCGAGCTGGAGGCCGCTCAACTTCTTGTCTTACGTGCTGCTTTTCTAAAAGAGGCCAAGCAGCCTTTTACGAAAGAAGCCTCCATGGCAAAGCTCTTTGCTACAGAGACGGCAAGGAATGTGGCGATTCGAGCTGTCCAGATGCTAGGAGGATATGGTTATACCAAAGACTATCCTGTAGAGCGTTATCTCCGAGATATCATCGGAACCACTCTCTACGAAGGGACCTCCGAGGTTCAACGAATCGTCATTTCGAGGGAGGTATTGCAAGGGAAATAGTTGAATTTTATATAATTTTTGTCTTATAAATGAAATAGTTCACAGGTCGAGCGAGTTACAGGAAGGATAAATTAATTGGTTATCAGGGTATCAGGTTATCAGGAAGTGAATATCAGGGTTTCAGGACATCAGGGCTCGAAATTTTTTTCTTTTTCGCTCTATCCTGATATCCTGGTGACCTGGTGTCATGCATCCTGATTTCCTGGTACTCTGATAGACTGGTCGGGATTTACTTCGAGTCTCGATGCTTTAATTTTGGGTTTCCATCAAGGAGGCTTTAAACCGATGGAAGTATCCGAACAAACGATGGCTCAACAATTGGAGCTTTACGGTTGCTATCAATGCGGGAAGTGTACCGGAGGATGCCCGGTCTCCCTGAAGTCGCGGCTGAATATCCGCCGACTGATGATCGAAGCGATCCTGGGAAGAAATCTGGAACATCTCAGCGAGAGGCCGGAGCTCTGGGACTGCACCACCTGTAAAACCTGTACCCTTCGTTGTCCCCGGGGGCTCGAGCCCATGAATCTGGTTATTGGAATGAGGGGAATACTGGTTGAAGAGGGCCATATTCCCAAGACACTCATCGATGCCATGGAGAATTCTTACAAACATGGGAATCCCTGGGGAAAACCAAAGAATAAGAGAACAGAGTGGACAAAGGAGCTGCCCGAAGATCTCAAGTTAAAAGACTTCTCTCAAGGAGATCGGGCTGAATATCTCTACTTTGTTGGGTGTACGGCTGCCTCTGACCCCCGCATTCAGCAAATTGCGAGGGCACTGGTTTTAACCCTTCAGCATGCAGGGGTTGACTTTGGATTTCTTGGAAACGAGGAACAGTGCTGTGGTAGCGAGATCAGGAGGATGGGAGAATCTGGACTCTTCGAAGAGCTTGTGGAAAAAAACACCGAACGTTTTGGGACCTACCAGATTGAAAGGATCGTTACCGGGTGCCCTCATGGCTTCAATGTACTGAAGAATGAATACCCCCAGGGAAAGTTTGACGTCCTCCATACAACCCAGTTGCTGGCAAAAACCCTGGAAGAAGGGAAGCTCTCTCTCACTCAAGAGATCAAGAAGGTTGTCGCTTACCACGATCCGTGCTTCATTGGAAAACAGAATGGCGTCTTCGATGAGCCTCGAATGCTGCTCAACGCCATCCCGGGCATCACCTTCAAAGAGCTCGACCGTTCCCGGGAGCGGAGCCTATGCTGTGAAGGAGGAGGCGGAAGGATGTGGGTAGAATCCTCCTCAGAGGGCGGAGAACGTTTAGCGGAAGTGCGCATAAAGGACGCCGTTGAGTTGGGCGCAGAGATTCTCGCGACTGCTTGCCCCCTCTGTGTTTTGACCCTGGAGGATGCGGTGAAAACCTCCGGAAATGAGGACAAGATCCGCGTCATGGACGTGGCGGAATTATTGGCGGAAGCCATCGAGTAAAAGTCGACTGTCAAAAGGTTAGGGGAAGGATGCCCGTTTCGTTAAGACAATGAACGTTAAACGATAAACGATGGACCATACATTATCTTTTTGTTCATCGTTCATTAATCAAAAAGGGCTTCGTAACCTTAACACAAATCCAAGAACCATTTGCACTGCATTCTGATTCTTGCCGCAGGGCTGGAAGAAGGTAAAAGATGAGGTGGGTTGAGCCGGTTACCAGAGAGGAATGGGAAAAGGTTGATGAGGTGATTGCCAGATATAAGGGAAAGCATGGGGCCCTCATCCCTGTATTGAAGGAGACGCAAGACATCTGCGGATACCTTCCCAAGAAAGTCCAGCATCGCATCGCTGAAGGTCTTCGGCTCCCTCCTTCTCAGGTCTATGGCATCGTTTCCTTCTATGCTTTCTTCACGACCGTCCCGAGGGGAAAGTACATCATCCGGGTCTGTCTGGGGACAGCCTGTTATGTGAGGGGAGCGAGACAGATTTTGGAACAACTCCAGCGGGAGCTCGATGTCGAGGTCGGAGGGATCACACGAGACCGGAAATTCTCCCTGGAGGCAGTGCGATGCCTCGGGGCTTGCGGTTTAGCGCCGGTGATGGTCATCGGCCACGATACCTACGGGATGGTCAATCCCGGAAAAGCTCTTGAAATTGTAAGAGCATGTCCATAGGGAAACCAACGTCAAATGACATTTGAAATTTTGTTTATATGAAACCGTTAACGATCGAAGACCTAAAACAGATCAAAGAGAGGGTTCTCGCCGCATTGGCCCCGAAGGAGGGAGAGTTCCGATGTATGGTCTGTGCTGGAACGGCCTGTGTCTCCAGCAACTCGCTAAAGGTAAAGGAGCGGCTTGAAACGGAACTGAAGGATCGGGGCCTTTCGGAGAAAGTGAATGTGGCGATTACCGGTTGTAACGGTTTCTGTGCGGAAGGACCCCTCATGGTCGTCAACCCCCAGGGCATCTTCTATAAGAAACTCAATCCTGATGAAATTCCTTCCCTCGTTGAAGAACACTTCTTGAACGGGCGCCCTGCTGAAAAATTCCTCTATACAGAAAAGACCACCAAGGAAAAGATTCCCCTGTTAAGCGACATCCCTTTCTTCTATCATCAGGTTCTGAGGGCCCTCCGAAACCGGGGTTCGATCGATGCAGAAAATATCGATGACTATATTTCACGGGATGGATATGCGGCTCTCTCCAAAGTCCTCTCTTCCATGACACCCGAAGAGGTGATTGGAGAGGTCAAAACCTCCGGGTTGAGAGGGAGAGGGGGAGCCGGGTTCCCAACAGGTCTGAAATGGGAAGAAGGCCGCCGTTACAACTCATTCCCTAAATACGTGATCTGTAACGGAGACGAAGGGGACCCGGGTGCTTTTATGGACCGATCCATCTTGGAAGCAGACCCTCATGCCGTCCTGGAGGGCATGATCATCTGCGGCTATGCCATCGATTCCCACCAGGGTTATATCTATGTGAGAGCGGAGTATCCCCTGGCAATCCACCGCCTGAACATCGCTATTGAGCAGGCCAGAACCTATGGGCTCTTGGGAAAAAATATCTTGAGTTCAGGTTTCGAATTTGATATCAGCATCTATCCCGGTGCCGGTGCCTTCGTCTGCGGTGAATCCACTGCTCTGATGTATTCCTTGGAAGGGAAAAGGGGGATGCCTAGGATCAAACCTCCCCGTTCAACCGAGGCAGGGCTGTGGGGACAGCCGACCGTCCTCAATAATGTCGAAAGCTTTGCCAACATCCCCTTCATTCTTCTGAACGGAGGATCCTGGTTCGCCTCCACGGGCACCAAAAACTCCAAAGGGACAAAAGTATTTGCCCTCACAGGAACCGTTCACAATGTCGGTCTCATCGAAGTCCCCATGGGGACAACGCTTCGGAAGATTGTCTATGACATCGGAGGCGGAATCCCTGACAAGAGAGAATTTAAGGCTGTCCAGATCGGGGGGCCATCCGGGGCCTGCCTACCCGCCACCCTCCTCGATACAGAGGTCGATTTCGATTCTCTTGATGAAGCAGGAGCCATGATGGGCTCCGGAGGTCTGGTCGTAATGAATGATGCGACCTGCATGGTGGACACAGCCCGTTTTTTCACGGATTTCTCCGTCGATGAATCCTGTGGAAAATGTGTTCCCTGCCGCATTGGATTGAAGGTCATGCTCAATATCCTGAATCGCATCGTCGCTGGAAAAGGGAAAATGGAGGATATCGGGCAGCTGGAGCGACTCGGCCAGCACATCAAAGAAACGTCTCACTGCGGCCTGGGAAAGACAGCCCCAAATCCGGCCCTCTCAACAATCCGTTATTTTAGAAATGAATACGAAGCTCATATTGAAGAAAAACGGTGTCCGGCTCTGGTCTGTGTCGACCTGATTCAATTCCGCGTCAACCCGGACAAGTGCAAGATGTGCGGCCTTTGCAAGAAGGCCTGTCCGGTGGAAGCCATCACCTGGGAGAAGAAAACGCCGGCAGCGATTGATCCTGAGAAGTGTATTCGCTGTCGTTCATGCATCCAGGCCTGTAAGTTTTGGGCGATCGAATAGGAGAAAAATTCCAATGACCAAATTCCAAGCTCCAAATGAACTCCAATGACTCAAAAACCAAATGCCCCTCACCCTCCCCTCTCCCCGTGGGAGAGAGGGGATAGTTTAGGTTATTGGATATTGGTGATTATTTGGTTATTGGTGATTGGTTATTTGACGTGGCGGGTATGGAAAATCAAAAAAATCGACTGACCATTGACGGCATCCCTGTGGAGGTCGAAAAGGGAAAGACGATTCTCGAGGCGGCTCAGTCGTTGGGGATCCGAATCCCTACCCTCTGTCACGATCGGAGGCTCATTCCCTTCGGTGCCTGCCGTCTTTGCATCGTCCAAGAGAAGGGAAAATCCGAGCTCCTCCCCTCCTGTTTCACCCCTGCGAAAGAAGGGATGGAAATTCTCACCCAGTCCCCTGAGATCTTTGAATCGAGAAGGCTCCAGCTGCAACTGATTCTTCTCAATCACCCCATGATCTGTCCGCGCTGTGAAAAGGAGGGGGAGTGCAACCTTCAGACCCTGGTCTATGAATATGGGGTGGAGGAGACGATTTATCCCTGGGACCGTATCTCTTTCCCTGTGGATGATACTTCCCCTCTTCTCCAGAGGGATCCCAACAAGTGTATTCTTTGCGGCCGGTGCGTCCGGATCTGTGACGAGGTCCAGGGCATCGGAGAACTCTCGTTTACAAACAGAGGGATGAAATCCGTGATTGATACGGATTTTCACCGGCCCATCCACTGTGAATTCTGTGGCCAGTGCTTGGACACCTGCCCGGTGGGGGCGATCACCAGTACTCGGTTCGACTACTCCGTAAAAGCCTGGGAATGGAAAGAGACCACCACACCCTGTCCGTATTGCGCCTGTGGATGTCTTCTCACGATCGGCTCAAAGGACGGAGAGATCAAGCGAGTCTTCTCCAGCCCTGAGAGGGGTCCCAACGATGGGAATCTTTGTGTGAAGGGCCGCTTTGGCTGGGATTTCATCGATCATTCGGAGAGGATCAAAACCCCTCTCTTGAGAGTCAACGGATCATTGAAAGAAACCTCCTGGGATGAAGCCCTGCAGTTTATCGTCAGAGAACTTGAAACGGTTAAAGAATTGAATGGTCCAGAGTCCATTGGTGCCATGGCTTCTAGCCGGCTGACCAATGAGGAGATCTACCTCTTCCAAAAATTATTTCGGGAATCCATTGGAACGACTTGGGTGGATGTGGAGGATTCCGGGAAGGAAGCAGCAAAGGGTCTGGCAAAGACCCTGGGCTGGCCTGCCTCGACCAACTCCATCCAGGAGATTCGAAACGCAGACTGCATTCTAGTGATAGGTGCGGACCCCGCTCAAACGCATCCGATCATAAAGAATGAAATCCATCTTGCGATCCGACGGAACAGAGCTCAGTTGATTGTGCTGGGAAGTTGCGATATCGGCCTCACCCGATCCACTCAGCTGTCCCCCCTTCTTCCTCCCGGTATTGTTCTCCTCGATAAACCTGGGATGGAAGTCTCGCTGATCAATACCATGATCGAAACCATACTGAAAGAAGGCCTTGAGGATAAAGGCTTCATCGAAGAGAGAACCGAGGGAATAGAAAGACTGAGAGAGAAGCAGGCCAAGGTTCAGGTTCAGGTTCAGGTTAAGGTTGAGGTTGAGAGGGCGGCCAGGGTTTTTGCCCAGGCTAAGAGAGCCATGATTTTGATTGGTTCTGGGCCATGGGGTCTCCTTGACCAGGAAGAAATTGCCATGGCCTCATCGAACCTCTGTTTGATCACGGGGCATATCGGCAAAGAATCTTCGGGCCTTCTTCTTCTTCACGAAAAATGTAACTCCCAAGGGGCCATTGATATTGCGACTCTCTTTAAAAAAGACCTTGACGATAGAAGAGATCTGTTGAAGGAGGCTGAGGAAGGAAAATTAAAGGCCCTCTATCTGGTTGGGAAAAACCCTTTGGTTTCCTCTCCGATTCGAGGAAGCCAAGCTCTTGAGAAATTGCGCCTTCTGGTCGTACAAGAGCTCTTCATGACAGAACCTGCAAAGATGGCTCATGTGATCCTCCCTGCCTCGTCTTTTGGCGAAAAGGAAGGAACCTTCACGAACCTCGAACGCAGAATCCAAAAATTGAGTCTCCTGCGGCCACCTCTCGCCCAATCGAAACCGGATTTCGAAATCTTCCGTCACCTGTTATCTCTTCTGGAATCTCCTCTGTCTGACGGCACGCCCGAATCCATCTTTGAAGAGATCGGCAGTCGTCTCCCTCCTTACCAGGGAATTCGAGATGGAGAGCAATGGCCAAAGGGAACAACCCATCTCTATTCAGACGGTTTCCCTACGGGGAAGGCGAAGTTGGTTCCTTTGGAATCAAAAACCCCTCAACCTCGACCTGAAGCTTATCCTTTCCAGATGATTCAAAGGCCTTCGTTATTCCAATCTGGTCTTCTCAGTTCGAAGAGCGAGGCCTTACATAAGGTTTCTGAAAAACCCTATCTAGAGATGAATTCGGACGATGCTGAAGCGCGCCATATTGAAGAGGGTGAGTTCCTTCAAATCACGACTCAAAAAGGAAAATCCATGGGAATGAAGGTGCGGGTTACATCGAGGCTTGCTCCAGGGGTCATCACTGGTCCCTACCCTTGTCCAATGAGCGAAGAAGGGGTTGAATCAGTAAGCGTTGAAAGACTGAAAGGGAAAATGTAAAAAAAATGTGGAGAGAGTGAAGCAATTTTTTTTCACAGCTTCAGGAGGTGAAGGAGAATGATAGGAAAGGAGGGAATTGAATGAATATTATTGTATGTATCAAAAGGGTTCCGGAGACGACCGACGCAGATATCTTCATTGACAAATCCGGAAAAGATATCGATAAGAGTGGCCTTGTCTTCGACCTCAACGAATGGGACAGCTATGCGATTGAAGAAGCCATTCTGTTGAAGGAGAAGCTCGGTGGAACAGTGACGGTCCTCTCCATGGGGGGAGAAGACACAAATGAATCGATCAGAAAATGTCTGGCCATGGGTGCGGATGACGCTCAACGGTTGACGGATCCTGCCTTCGAAGGATCGGATGGTTTTGTCACAGCGAAGGTTCTGGCAGAAGCCATCCGCAAATTACCCTATGACCTGATTCTCACAGGGACGCAGGCGGAAGATGATGGATTTGGCCAAGTAGGGGTAACCCTGGCTGAACTTCTGGGCATTCCTCATGCCTCCCTGGTCAATCGGATCGACGTCCAGGATAAGAAGCTAAAGGTGCATCGGGAGCTGGAGGGCGGTTTAGAAGAAGTACTAGAAATTGACCTCCCGGCTGTCCTCACGATCCAGACCGGAATTAACGAACCGCGCTACGTCTCAATCATGGGCATCCGGAAAGTAGCCAAAAAAGAGATCAAAGCTCTCAAGACTTCGGACCTCAATCTGAAACCAGAGGAAGTGGGGGCCGCCGGCTCTGATCTTCGTCTTGAAAGGGTCTTCCTCCCTCCCGTCGGCGAGGGGGCCGAGATGTTGGAGGGAAAACCAGAAGAAGTAGCGCTCAAGGTTTTTGATATTCTGAAAGACAAAGGAGGGTTGACCTAATGAAAGAGATCATCGTTATCGCAGAACATCGACGAGGTGAGCTGAGGGATGTGACATGGGAAATGCTCTCCAAAGGAAGACAGTTGGCTGAAAGCATGGGCGCTGAACTCGGGGTCGCCCTCCTGGGAAAAGGAGTGAATCCGTTAGCAGAGGCCCTGAAGCCCAAAGCCAAGAGAGTCTTACTTATCGAAGATCCACGCCTTGAGGCCTTCAATGCAGAAACCTATAAGAAAGTTCTCACCCAACTGATCACAGAAAGGAAACCCGCCCTCACCTTGATCGGCCATAGCGCCATGGGGATGGACTTCGCTCCGCGCCTAGCCGCCCATTTAAAGATGCCTCTGGCTACAGACTGTATTGGAATCGAGGCGAAGGGCGAAACCTTCGCCCTCACCCGTCAGATTTATGGGGGAAAGGTCAATGCCGAGGTTTCCTTTTTGAAGAAGGGGCCTTACATGGTCACCGTCCGCCCAGGGGCCTTTCCTGTCATAGAAAAAGACCCTTTGACCGGTGAAATTGTTTCACTGCCATCTCCCTTGACCGATGAAGGTCTAGCCAGACGTTTTCTCGAGTATGTGGAGGCAGCAGCGGGTGAAGTGGATATCACCCAGGCTGATATCTTGGTGTCCGTTGGAAGAGGGATTAAGGAAGCGGAGAACATCCCGGTCGTAAAGGAACTGGCCGATGCTCTAGGAGGAGCCCTCGCCTGTTCCCGCCCTGTGGTAGATAAGAAGTGGCTTCCAAAAGGCTGCCAGGTGGGGACTTCTGGAAAAACGGTCAAACCAAAGGTCTACATCGCCGTTGGCATCAGTGGTGCCTTCCAACATGTTGCAGGGATGAAAGGGGCGGGAACGACCATCGCCATCAATAAGGATCCAAAGGCTCCGATCTTCAGCGTCGCTCAGTACGGAATTGTAGGAGATTTATTCAAGATCGTCCCGGTCATTAAGGATAAGATTAAAGAACTGAAAAAGTAGTCCCCCCCTTTTCCCCTTTTAGCAAAGGGGGGTTGGGGGGATTTGTACGGGTTGCAAGGTACGGGTTAAGTTCATGTTCATCGTTCATTGTTTATCGTTCGTCGTGCATTTTTGAAAGTACGTAGGGGCGGTCCTTTACGGTCGCCCAATTTAGAGGAGTAAAGAAGCATGGATTTTGAGTTAACGCAGGAGCAGAAGGATATCCAGAAGGCCGCCAGAGAGTTTATCCAAGGGGAGTATGACAAGGATAAAATCTTGGAGTGGGAACAGAACCATACTTTCCCTAAAGAGATCTGGAAGAAGGCGTGCAAACTGGGATTTGTTGGAATTCATTTTCCTGAGGAGTATGGGGGGCAAGGTTACGGGGTTTTTGAAAACATCCTGATCGTCGAAGAATTCTGCCGAAAAGATTCCGGCGTGGGGGTTGCCTTAAGCCTTGCCGATTTCTCTTCAGAAGTAGTGCTCCGTTTTGGAACCCCCGAGCAGAAGAAGAAGTACCTCATCCCCGTAGCCAAAGGAGAATTTATATCGGGTGGGGCTTATACAGAGCCCGATCACGGAAGCGATATCACCCTGATGTCCACCACGGCCTTAAAGCAGGGAGACTCCTTCGTGATCAATGGGACCAAAACATTCATCACCAATGGGTCCCTTGCAGATTTCTTCGTCGTCCTCTGCCAGACCGATCCCAATGCAAAGCCCCCCTACCGCGGCCAGTGTACCATCCTTGTGGATAAGGGCACGAAGGGTCTGGATGCTTCAGAGATCATGCCCAAGATGGGCATTCGGATGACCTCCACCGCTGAGCTCTCCTTCAGCGATGTGAGAGTACCAGTGACCCATCTGCTCGGTGAAGAGGGAAAGGGTTTCTATCAAGTCCTCGAATTCTTCGACGAGAGTAGGATTGAAATTGCTGCCCAGGCTCTTGGAATTGCTCAGGGGGCCTTTGATCGAGCCCTCGACTATACGAAACAGCGGGAGCAATTCGGAAGGAAGTTGGTCGACTTCCAAATCACCCAACACAAACTGGCGGATATGGCAACCAAGGTGGAAACAGCCAGGCTTCTGACTTACAAGGCTGCCTGGAACTATGACCAGAAGCGAATTGATCCGAAGCTCACCTCCATGGCTAAGATGTTTGCGGCAAGGACAGCCGTGGAAGTCGCTGACGAAGCCATTCAACTGCTGGGAGGGTATGGTTACATCACTGAATACGAAGTAGAGCGTTTCTATCGGGACGCAAAGATCACAGAAATCTACGAAGGCACCAAGGAGATCCAGAAGAATACGATCGCGAGTGCTTTAATTGGAAAGTTGAAATGATAATGAGGTAATCAGGTTACCAGGACATCAGGGCGCAGGATATCAGACGATCAGATTATCAGGATTGACTTCGACAGTTATTCTGCCTGATACCCTGGTACTCTGATGTCCATCTCCTGATAACCTGATATCCTGATAGCCTTGATGATTGAAGCTATTGGGACGGCTGAAGATGAAGACAGAAAACTTGAAAGAAGTCATCCCCGAGGCATTAGTGATTGGCGCCGGCATTGCAGGCATGCAAGCTGCTCTGGACATCGGCGACAAGGGGTTTAAGGTTCACCTAGTCGAGAAGGACCCTTGCATTGGGGGCCATATGGCCCAACTGGATAAGACCTTCCCCACCCTTGATTGCTCTTCCTGTATCAGCACGCCCAAAATGGTTGACGTGGGAAACCATCCCAACATTAACCTTCTCACCTACTCAGAGATCGTTCGGGTTGACGGGAAGGCTGGGCATTTCAAGGTCACGGTCAGGAAGAAGCCCCGTTTTGTCGACCTAATCAAATGTACGGCTTGTGGAGACTGTGTTGACCACTGTCCAGTCACCCTCCCCAGTGAATTTGACATGGGGCTGGGAAATAAGAAAGCCATCTACCTCTCTTTCCCCCAGGCCGTTCCACTTAAATATACGATCGATCGCCGGGGGACCTCCCCCTGTACCGCTACCTGCCCCCTCCACTGTAATGCCCACGGGTATGTAGCCCTCATCTCTCAAGGTAAGTTTAAAGAAGCTCTTAACCTCGTGAGAGAGAAACTTCCTTTTCCTCGAATCCTTGCTTATGCCTGTTCCCGTCCTTGCGAGAGGGAGTGTAAGAGGATTGAAGAGGATCGCCCCATCGCCATCTGCGATCTTAAAAGGTTTCTCGTCGACCATGTGGAAGAACCCGAATTTATTCCTGTGGTAGGGAACGCAGATCTGCGTTCCCTACGGGTTGCCATTGTTGGCTCAGGTCCATCCGGGCTAACCGCGGCTTATGATCTTAGGCAAAGGGGTTATCATGTTACGATCTTTGAATCACAGAGTGAAATGGGCGGACTCATCACCCACGGTTTTCCCTCTTACCGGCTGCCCAGGCAGGTCATCGAAAAAGACCTTGCCGTCATCGAGAAGATGGGAATTGAGGTCCGCCTCAACACGGAAGTGGGAAAGGACGTATCTCCTGCGACAGTTCTTCAATCCTTTGATGCAATCTATATTGCCGTTGGCATGGCTGGAGCTGAAGGGGTGACCCGCGTCTTCAAAGAACTCAAAAGAACGCGAAGGGGGACGGCTCAGGTAAATCCCATCTCCCTGGAAACCGGCGTGAAAGGAATCTTTGCGGGCGGAGATATGGTGACCGGTCCGGGAACTATTGTCCAATCCATGGCCCACGGAAGGGAGGCCGCGATTTCGATTGATCGATACCTTCGCGGAGAAGATCTCCTTCAAGGAAGGGAGTCCGAAGGAACGCAGATCTCGCCTTTCAGAAGCCTTCTTTCCTATTCGAAAAGAATGGAGCGGGAAGTCCTGCCCGACATGGTGAAACCCCTCGCCGCTAGCCTCACTGCGGAAGAGGCAATGGAGGAGGCAAAGCGTTGTCTCAACTGTGCAGGATGTTCGGATTGCGGAGAGTGTGCCAAGGCCTGTCAGCCTAAAGCGATTAATTATGAAATGAAAGAAGAGTTCATTGAGCTTCATGTGGGATCCATCATCGTCGCCACCGGTTTCGATCCCTTCGACCCAAAACTGAAGCCAGAATTCGGATATGGTAAGTATCCCAA
>SMTZ1_10005995_pt1 | contig 18622 bp, 19 predicted proteins | sample DeeMarSWOR136_30_FD_25667 | JGI IMG/M metagenome (IMG submission 25667)
GAGCGGTCAGCACGCTGACCAGTCGCTAGAAAGCTCTGATAAAGGGGGAAAAAGTGGCAACTGTATTTGATAAGATCAAAGCGATAGTTGTGGAACAGCTCGGCGTCGAGGATAAAGACGTCGTGCCCACGGCCAGCTTTGTTGAAGACTTAGGCGCCGATTCACTGGACCTGGTGGAACTGATAATGTCCATCGAGGAGCAGTTCAGCACCGCCGACCGTAAAATAGAGATACCGGATGAGGCGGCTGAGAAAATAATCACCATCCAGGACGCGCTTGACTACCTTAAAGACCAGGGGGTCGAGGAGTAGCCGAACAGCAATCTCAGGCGAGAGCACCCTACTCAGAGCCATATCGCTTTTATTATCAAGTAAACGACTAAAAGCCATATCAGGACTATCACAGCGGCGGCAATCCATTTGCCGCCAACGGCTATTTTTACGGTTTTCGCTTTTTCCCGGTATTCATCCTTCACTTCACGCGGCACCATTTTCAATGCCAGGTAGATTCCCGCCGGTATGATTATTAAGTCGTCCAGATACCCCAGTACCGGTATAAAGTCGGGAATCAGGTCAATGGGACTTAAAGCGTAGGCGATAATAGCGATGATAAACGCCTTAGCGTACCAGGGAACCCGCGGGTCTTTGAAGGCAAGATAGAGGACGTATACTTCGTCCCTGAGCTGCCGCGCTTTTTCCCGCCATTTCATCGGAACAACACCCCGGACTTAGTCTAGATGCTCTTTGCCCAGTCCACGGCATTTTGAAAAACCTGCAAACCGAGCAGGTCCTCCCGCGGCTTTTCCCTCGTCCAGCGCGGGTGCTGCGTCCAGCGGATAAAGTCCTCGGGGTGGGGCATCAAGCCGAAGATGCGACCGGACGGGTCGCAGATACCGGCGATATCTTTCACCGAGCCGTTGGGATTATACGGATAGCCTGCCTGCGTCCTGCCTGCGGCGTCCACATACTGCACCGCAATATTCAGCTTTTCCAGCACCTCCGGCTCCGCCACCAGCTTGCCCTCGCCGTGCGCGACGGGTATATACATGCCTTCCATTCCCATGGTAAAGACACAGGGGCTTTCCTGATTTACCTTGAGATAGACCCAGCGGCACTCGAATTTCCCCGAATCGTTATTGGTCAGCGTCACCGGCTGGGAGCCCCGGCCGGATACACCGGGCAAGATACCGGTTTTAACAAGCACCTGGAAACCGTTGCAGATGCCGAGGACCAGACGACCGTCGTCAACGAACCTTTTTATATCCCCCCCCAGCCTGAGCCTTATTTCGTTGGCCATGATTCTGCCGGCGGAGATATCATCGCCGTAGGTAAAGCCGCCGGGGATGACCAGTATCTGATAATCAGCCAGACGCTTCTCGCGACGCGATAGCTCGCTGACCAGTGCATCATCGACCTCGGCACCGGTCATCTCGAAGGCGATGCGGGTATCTACGTCCCGGTTGGTGCCGGGGGCGCGGAGCATCAGGACTTTTACTCTAGGCATAATTCACCTACCACCTTAACGGTTTCTGCCAGGCTTCTTTCAGTTCAGCGATAGCGGCGGAAAGGATTATCCCGCCGTCTCTGCCATAAATCTCCAGGTTTTTATCGTTAGTGACCTTGCCTATTTCAACAAAGGCCCTGCCGGACATGGCTTCCTCGAACTCGTTTTTTTTCTCAGGGGCAACTTCAACAAGGAAGCGGGTATTGGACTCCGAGAACAGGATGAAATCGTCACGGTCTATCTTTTCTCCGAGGGGGACTTTGTTAAGGTCGACCGTCATGCCCAGGCCTCCGGCGAAAGCCATCTCCGCCGCCGCTACCCCTATCCCCCCTTCGGAAAGGTCGTGGCAGGCGCTGACCAGGCCCTTATTCATCGCCGAAGAAAGGGCATCCATCAATTTTCTCCCTTCTTCAGGTCGAACTCCGGGTACGCTGTTGCCGATGCTGCCATGAACGGCGAAGTAGTGAGAGCCTCCCATCTCGTTGTAAGTGGCACCGACGATGTATACCAGGTCGCCTGCGTGCTTGCAGTCCATCGAGACGGCTTTGCCGATATCATCCATGACGCCCATGGCGGAGATAAGGAGGGTGGGCGGGATGCAGATGCTTTCCGCGCCCGTCTCGTACTCGTTATAGAGGCTGTCCTTGCCGGAGATAAACGGCGTGCCGTAGACAATGGCGATATCGTAGCATGCCTGCGCCGCCCGCACCAGCGCGCCGAGGCGGTCCGGCTTTTCCGGGTTGCCCCAGCAGAAGTTATCGAGCAAAGCCACTTTGTCCAGGCTACCGCCGACGGCGATTACCTGACGCAGGGCTTCATCGATAGCCGAGGCGGCCATCCAGTAGGTATCGATATCTCCGTACCTGGGATTAATGCCGTTGGAAATAATCAAGCCCTTTGGCGAGTCAGAGAGCGGCCGGATAATAGCGGCATCGCCGGGTCCGTCGTCTGCCACACCTACCAGGGGCTTGAGGACGCTGGTGCCCTGCACCTCGTGGTCATACTGGCGGATAACCCACTCTTTGCTGCAGACGTTCCACGAGCCCAGTATCTTTTTCAGGTCTTCTTCAAGGTCGGCGGGTGGGGGAAAGTCCGGCTCGGGGCGGCGGGGCGGCTGCCAGAGAGCCTCGCGTTCCAGCTGCGGCAGGCCCTTGTGCAGGAACTCCATATCCAAATCGCAGACAAGGTTTCCTTCGTAATAAAGCTGGAGTCGGCGATTATCGGTAAACTCGCCGATGACGGTAGCTTCAACGTCCTCATTTTTGAAGATAGCCAGCAGGCGGTCGATATTCTCCGGGGGGACTGCCAGTAGCATACGTTCCTGCGATTCCGAGACCCATATCTCGGTATAGGAAAGCCCGGCGTATTTCAGGGGGACTTTCTCAAGGTCGACGCGGACGCCGGTCTCCTCAGCCATCTCCCCTACCGCCGAGGAAAGCCCGCCTCCGCCGCAGTCGGTAATCCTGCGGTACAGGCCGAGGTCGCGCGCCTGAATAATAGCGTCCAGGGCTTTCTTTTCCACGATGGGATTGCCTATCTGCACCGAGCTCTGGGACAGCGTTTCCGACTCCTTATCGAGTTCGCCGGAGGCGAAGGTAACGCCGTGAATGCCATCGCGTCCCGTCTTGCCCCCCACCACCACGACGAGGTCGCCTGGCTGCTGCATGCCTTTCTGACTCATATGAGCCGGCATGATGCCCACCGTGCCGCAGTAGACGAGCGGGTTGCCCACGTAGCGCTCGTCGAAAAAGATGGAGCCGTTAGAGGTGGGAATGCCCATGCGGTTGCCGTAATCAGCCACGCCGGCGCGGACGCCCTTAAAAATACGGCGCGGATGCAGAACGCCTTTGGGGAGTTCTTCGTGGGGCAAATCGGGAGGCCCGAAGCAAAAGACATCAGTGTTCATAATCGGGAAGGAGCCGAGTCCCGTCCCGAGGGGGTCGCGGATAACGCCGCCGATGCCGGTAGCGGCGCCGCCGTAAGGCTCCACCGCCGAGGGGTGATTGTGCGTCTCCACTTTAAAACAGACGGCGTACCTGCCATCGAAGTCGATGACACCGGCGTTATCTTTGAAGACCGAAAGACACCAGGGCTTGTCCAGCTCGCGGGTGACCCTCATCACGGTGCTTTTCATCAAATTATCGATAACTTTTTTGCCGAGGGTGATTTTTGCCTTGAAGGTCTTGTGGATGCAGTGCTCCGACCACGTCTGCGCCAGCGTTTCCAGTTCGACGTCGGTAGGCTGACGACCCAGCTTTCTGAAATATTCCTGGATAATGTGCATCTCGTGGATGTTCAGCCAGAACCGTCCCTTACTCAATTCCATCAGGGCGTCATCGTCCATAGCGGCGATGTCAATCTTTTCCAGGCTGAATTTATAGGTGGCGGAGGGCAGGGCGACCGCCTCCTTGCGGGCGATAATGTGCTGGACGACGCTGTTGACGAGGAGCTTATCGCAGATGGACTGCAATACATCGTCGGCAAAATCGCCCCAGAGCAGGTATTTCTTGGCTGTCCTGACCGCGGTGACCGAATCTATGCCGAGGTCGCGTATGCCTTTTTTCACGCTTTCCTCGACGGGGTCCATGACGCCGGGATTATAGGCTACCTCAACGAGGCGGGCACCCTCCGGGGCGGAAGCGCTATCGGTGCTGTATTCCTCGACAATGGGGTCGGTCAGAAGCTCGCGGCATATAGACGCCAGTTCTTTTTCGGTAAGTTTGCCTTCCAGTAAATAGACGCTGCTGACCCGCACGCGCTTGACAGTCCTGATGCCCAGGTCGAGGATATCCTTTTGAAGTCCCTCGGAGCGGGGGTCGGCAAAGCCCTCTTTTACCGATACCTCAATGCGGTACAAAACAGCCCCCTTTCCAATAAGTGTTAAAATTCTCTTTCCGGCAACTCTCTTCCCCGTGCCGTAAACAATAAATCACGGGTCAGTTCGGCATGTCCCACATGCTCGGCGGCGTGCCTGGCTATGGTAATCAATAAATCGCGCCCGGTTATCTTGCCCCGGCGAGGATGCTCATATCCCCGGTCCAAATCAATCGATGATAATTTCGCCAGGTGAGAAGATATGCGTTCCTGGACGTCACGCCACCTTTGCAGAACCGGCTCAACCGAACTCCCCCGGGCTTTAAACTCCTCATCTCGATGACGAACAATATTCTGAAAACACAACACCCCAAGAATATTGGCTTCTACATTAGCAATCATATGAACAGCCAGAACATATAAGCTGTTGGCATTTTCCAGGGGACGCCAGTTGAAGTCAGCTTCGTCCAGTCCGTCCAGGCACGATAGGATACGGTCGACCGATCTTCTAATGTAACGCCAGAGCGACTCTATTTCCTTATCAGCTGACATGGCTTTAACCTTTCAGCTCTTAGCCTGATTCTTCCACCCTTTTGTCTATCCGGTTGACCAGGAAGGTGAGCCAGCGACTCGGTTCCGAGGTTTGAGCGAAGTCAAAATCAGTATAAACCATATCGGTCATTTCGGCAAAGTACCGGCCTTGCTGACCTTTCCTGTGAACAAGGGCAAGCATGCTCTGGAAAGAAGCGCTTTCGACAGCATAGGGGTACATGGATAATACATCGAGGACGCGCAGGATGCCGTATTTCACTGCCGGGTACTGCAGGCTCATGAAACGCCTGCCAACCCCGAAGCCGTGCCAGTGCTCTCTCGTCCTCCAGTGCTCCAGCAGTAAATCGATAGCGCCATTAAGCTGCGGATTTTCCCGGAACTTATCGTACTGCCCCAGCAGCATCAGGATATTCATATTGTCCATGGGGCAGGATACGACATTAGGGTCGTATCCGAAATAATGGCAGTACCAGCCGCCGTCATGCGACCGGGAATTCAGTGCCAGGCGGATGTATCTCTCTACCCGCGGGTCGTCACGGTAGCCCATTTTAGCCAGAGACGAGACGAGAATGGCGGACATACAGAAGTAGTTGTCCTGAACGTTGGGAGGCATGGTGAAGGAGCCGTCAGCCGACTGATAACGGAAGATTTGCTCCGCTTCATTCTCCAGTCCCATGTCTTTTACTGATAAACCTACATCAGCGAGAAAGTAGAGGTCCCAGTAGGCTTTACCGGTCTCGGTGTAGTGCACTCGGCCGGTCTTTATTGCCGGGATGCCGGCATCACTGCCCTTGAGCCTGGAGAGAAGACTTTGAATGGAGCCGTCCTGTAATACGGGGGCGACATCCGGTTGCTTGCTCAGAAGCTGACGTTCAACGGCGTACCTGAGCCAGACAGGACCTGCCAACAACCAGTCGAGGACTTCTTTATTCAAGATACGAGCCTGTAAAACTACGATTTCTCGGCACTTCTAAAGAAGACATCTGACACTTATATTTTAGCGTTTTTCAGGCGTCAGGTAAAGGGGAATATACTGCGCTCTTAATATGGTTTACACTCACCCCCTGACCCCCTCTCAAACAGATACAATTCAAGAAAACGTTTTTTTAACTGTTTGAGAGGGGGAAATGGATTGAGAGGGGGCTGGCGCCCCCTCTCGCTACGCACTCCCCTGCTGGGGTTGGGGAATACAACAAAGGGCTAAGCCGCTGATGATACTAGGGCGGCAGGGCGGGAAAAGATAATGACCGAGGGGATGGAAGGAGAATGGGTAATTTACTGAATGCATACTGAGAGTTAAATCACAGACAGTATTAGGTTATAATACCTAATATATTGGTATGGACAAGAAACGTATTGAAGAAATCGAAGCGGAGATAGCCGACCTCAAAGCCAGGTGGCCCGCCCATTCCGTGCCGCCGCATATGTGGCAGCAGCTGGAAGAACTGGAAGCCAAACTGGAACAAGCCCGCAAAGAAACCGACGAAAAATCGTGACTTGATTCAGTTGATAAACGGATGTATCTTTGTAAAATATCATGCTTTCCATACTTGTGAGGTAAAAAATTGAAAATATTAATAGCTATCGTTAGTTCTGCGTTATTGCTATCAACCCTTATAGCAGGGTGTTCTACCACGCCACACTCCGATATAAAGGCTGAGCCGGGGCAGGAGGTCTCCCTAAAGGTCGGGCAAAGCGTGCTGATAGAAAGAATTAACCTTCATATCGCGTTTACGGGGGTCGAAGAAGACAGCCGCTGTCCGCGTAACGTTACCTGTGTCTGGCAGGGTCAGGCTGCAAGCTCGCTGGTGATTACGGAATCTGACGGTTCTGTTGCCGACCTGAAATTAATCGAGCCGGGGCTCCAGGAAGGCTATTCCGAGATGATTTTCAACGATTATATAATTTACTTTCATCTGACTCCATATCCGGAAGCGCCCGGGGAAATAGCCCGGGACGACTACCGCCTGTTGCTGGCATGTTATCCCTTAACAACACCTCTCGGGACCGAGCCTGATGTCACCGGCTTTATCACGAATGTAGAGTCGATGGCTACTAAAGATGTCGTCGGCAGAATCTCGGTGGAATCACACGCCGATAAAATCGTGGACAAGTACGTCATCACAGTAAAACGGGGTACCGGCATATTCCTCCAGCAGGGCGAGATGCGGCAAAACGTTACCTTTGATTATCTGGAAAACCAGCAGCGTATAAAGCTCTGGATTGACGGACCCGTCATGGAGTCCTTCCCGATGCAGGCTACCGCCGGACAGATAGTGATATCGGAATAGTATCAGTACGTTCCGTATTCGATAGCCGCTTCCATGAAGACGCGGAAATTGTCCGGGTTCTTCGTCTCGGTGGCAGAGCATCCTCCGGCTAAAATATAGCCGCCGCCCGGTGCGCAGGTCTCGATGAGTTTACGACAGCACTCCTTGACTTCCTTCGGAGTGCCGGTGACCATTAACGAGGCGGGAACATTGCCGCTGATGCAGCACTTATCGCCGATAGCCTTCTTGGCTGCCGCCATATCGGTGCGGTCGAACAGCCAGGTCACCCACCCTTTGGGAAAATCCCCGTAATAGTCGAGACGCTGATTATGCGAACCCTCGGCGAAAAGTGAGACCATGATGCCTTCCTCGATTAAAGCATCGATAACCTTCTTGAGGCTGGGCCAGTAAAAACGCTCGAACTGGGCACGGGACATAAATTTATCGTCGCCTTTATGCAAGGGAAACATCACCATGGAGCCGTTGATGGCATTGGCATTCTCAATGAGACGGGCGATGTGTATTTCCGTGGCCACATCAATGGCTTCGAGGAGTTTCTCCGGCTGGCGGTATATATCCATGGCGACTCCCGCCGTGCCCCGGAGATTATCCGCTATAAGGTCGAAAGGAGCGCTGCCCATGCCGCCCCGTCTTGCCGGAAAGCCGGCTGCCTGGCTCTCCCGGGTGAAAAGCATATTCTCGCGCATCTGCTTTTCCATCTCCTCACCCGCCGCGATGAATTTCTTAAACGATTCCCGCACGTCGGGGCGCATAAACGGAACGACCGGCACCATCGGCAGACCGTTGAGACTCGCCAGGTGGGGAAAATACTGCCAGGGCTCCGCGGCGCCGACGGTCCGCGGCGTCAGCGCCCTGAACCCGAAATCGGCGGGGTCGTTGATATACCAGTCGTACTCATCCGCCGACATGTACTGCTTTTCATTGAACTGATAGGTGGTGGCATCGTCGCCGATTCCGTGGCCGGGCCAGGAGTACTGATGATAGTCCAGGATATCAAAAACCCTGCCGGAAAAGACCAGGCCGGGTCCGCCGAAGCTGTCCATGTCCTCGTAAAAGTCCCACATGAACTTCGTCCACGCTTCTCTGGCGGCTTTATAATCATACATCACCCTCTTGAAATCATAGCCAGCGTAATAAGCCGGGTAACCCCCCAGCGGCAACGACACGGGAACGCGGTCGGGTACCTGACACTTGCTTGCCTTAAGCTGACGGTCGACCCTTTCATGATATAATTTTTCCGCTCTGGCATCGCGGAACTTAATCCCCTCCCCCGAGATATAGTCCTTCAGCCGCCGCTCCCGCTTCTCTTCTCTGGTTAATTCCGACCACTGCTTTTCCATGTTATCTCCTTTTAACTTGTCCGAAATCCGAGTGCTCCTCTCCCTCATCACGCAATTTCAAAGGCAACAGACTTTATTTCTTCGCTGATGTATTTTACCAGAGTATATATAAACAGGATTACTCCCAACATATCTAAAGACTCTTCAACCGTAGTAAGAAAGAAATATGTCAAGTTATTTCCACTTTCCCCCCAAAAGAGACTATCTATAATCTCCAACACGATCACGCCAGAAATAAAAAGTACGGCTGAAATCCCAAAGAGGATTTTATATCGGAGAGGGAAACGCAAGTAAAATTTCAGGAAAAACAACACGAAAATAAGACAAATTATGATGCCCGGAATTACCCATGTTGCGTAAAATATTCCTTCCGTAATATCAAACCATTCTCTTAAAGGTCTAATTAATAACTCATGCAGGCTGGCACCCTCGTCTATGGAAAGCACAAAAAAAATAACAGCTAAGGAAAGCCAGTATTTACTACCAGCCCGGGAATTATCTTGGTAAGACCGATAAATCAAGTACAGTAATCCTGAAGAAAGCAGTAAATTCAGGGTGGCAAAATATGTTGGTATGTTATTCTCATAGTCAAAAATAAACAGAGGAACCAAACCGTACATTGATTTGTAGCCTGTCAGGTAACTGGCTACTATCACAACTATATCCATTACAAGGAGTATAAAAAAAACGATTAATAGTATTCTGGGGATTTTTTTTAACGTATCAAGAGATACTTTTAACACTTTTACTCCGCAATAAATCGGTTCAGAAAAACTATACTACACGGTTTAACTTATATTCAATTTTCCTGAAGAGCAGGATATTAAAAACAGCGATAGTTCTATCAAGCATATCATTGATATGTGGATGTTGAGAAACCTGAAAGGAGCCGAAACGGTGAGCTGCTAAAGATTGGGTTATATAACGAGAATGATACGCAGAAAGCCGGGGGGAAATATGAAACGAGAGGGCTTTACGCTAAGAAGAGTTAACTGCGCTATAATATGATAGATTCTGTATTTTCGAAGAGGTCAGTCATGTCCGTAAAAGAAAGTGTGTCAAAATATATCCAGCGCAGAACGTCGCGAATACCGGGCGAATTTAAAAGACTGTGGAAGAACTATATTTATCAGAGTTTTTTTGCCGCCTGCATGCTGGCTATAGTACTGCTGGTACTGAACATGGAAAACGCGGTGGTCATCGCGTCGATAGGGGCTACGGCGTTTATCGTGTTCACCATGCCAAAGAACATCACCGCCATGCCCCGAAGGGTAATCGGAGGACATGTTATCGGTTTATTATCAGGCTCGCTGATTGCCCTTATACCACATAACGGTGAATTTTCCTGCATCCTGGTGTACGCCCTCGCCGTGGGGCTTTCCATCCTGTTGATGGTGGCGCTTAATTTCGAGCACCCCCCGGCCAGCGGCACCGCCCTCGGCGTGGCGATAACCGGCTTCTCCGTTACGGTATTAATCGCGGTGATAACCAGCAGCATTTTACTATCGCTGGCGCACAGATTCCTGAGGAGATATCTGCGGGAGCTTACCTGAGCAAGTGTGTACGCCTGTACCCAGTATATAAAAGGTGATATATTAATAGAGTAATCATAACGAATCCTGTATCCATAATTGGAGGAACGGAAAAAGATGAAGAAAACAATCATTCTGGGATTATCGTTGCTGGTTTTAATTCCCCTGATGCTCTCCTGCGTTACCTCGCATGATTATCATGTAAAAATATCCTGTGACGATTTCATGGAAAACCACACCGGCTTACAGAGCAACTATGAAATCGAAATCGGCGATAAAATATACGTCGAACTCTGTTCAAATCCGACGACCGGGTTCGAATGGTCATGTCAAATGAGCGGGGACGCCGCACTAAAAATAGAAGACCACGACTTCGAGGCTCCGGGAAGCGACCTCCCCGGGGCAGCCGGGAAGGAAACCTGGACCTTCGAGGCAGTTAAAAAAGGAAAGACCGTCATCAATATGGACTACAGCCAGCCCTGGGAGGGCGGTATCAAGGGGGAGTGGACGTATAAAATAGACGTCACGGTTAATTAAGAACTGAATACCACGCCCGACACCCGACCGGTTCAGGTTTTTTTAACCGCATCGGCTAAATAAGAGATACTGAACCTCTGTTTAAATCTTTCCAGGACGCCTATCGTTTTCATGCCCAGTGTTCCCAGTAAAACACCGTTAAAGATAGCGTGGAAGGTATCAAACCATACCGTGCCTATCTGCGTAACGATAAGGGTGCGCAGGGTGAGGGGATAAACGAAAGCCGTCCAGTACCATACGTTAGTGATAAAGCCGTATAAATAGCCCCAGAATATGCCGTAGAATATTAGGATAAGACTATTGACTTTAACCCGACCTAGATAACCGGACGAAAACCCGCAGAGTCCCCAGGCAATCATCTGGTAGAGTGTCCAGGGTCCCAGGCCCAGAAAAAAATTGGATACCAGAGCCGTTATAGCGCCAACGGCAAATCCGGCAACCGGCCCGAACACATACCCAGAGCAGATTATCAGAAAGGTGCAGGGCTGCACATTGGGAATAGCCGCAAAAGGCACTCTCAACACCGCCGATATCGTCCCCAGCATGGCGACGAGGGCTATTTCCTTGGAGCTGCTGGCTTTGTCTTCGAATTCAAAGAACAGGGCGGCACAGATAAGCAAAGCCAGAACAGCGGCGAGGATGCCCCAGTTAAGGAAACCAGCCCAGGGCAGGTCTAAAGCCGGTATAACGAAAGCCCCGGCGGCAACTAAACCAACTATTATCAAAACGACATGACTCTTTTTCATGTTATCTGCCCCAGCATTTCATCGACGGTGAGGGTGGTATCGGCTACCCCGTAACTGCTCAGTGCTTGCGCCAGACGGTTGACCTGGGGCGAAAACAGCAGGGCTTTGGAAAGCGCCTCTCTCCGGCTGCCGTCCACGACCACCCTGCCCTCGCTGAGCAGGACGACCCGGTCGGCGCATTCAGCCACCGTTTCCACGTCATGGGTCACCATGACGACGGCGTTGCCGTCGCGGCAGTAATCGGTCAGGAATCCGGTCAGCTCCTGCTTCAAGGCGAAGTCCATGCCGCGCGTCGGCTCGTCGAGGACGATTATCCTGGGCCCGGTTACCAGCACCGAAGCCAGCGCCAGCCGCTGCTTTTCGCCGCCGCTCAGACTCCTCGGATAGGACTTTCGATATTCCGTAAGTTTAAAACGTTGCAGCATCCGTTCGACCGACTTCTCGATTTCCTCCGGCGCCACGCCGCGGTTTTTCAGGCTGAAGGCGACCTCTTCTTCGACGGTATCCGCGAAGAGATGGTCGTTGGGGTTCTGAAAGACATAGCCGATCCACCGGCTTAACTCGTCGACGGAGTACCGCGAGGTATCAACGCCGTCCAGCGTAATCCTGCCCTTACCGGGTCGCAGCAGTCCGTTAAAGTGCTTAACAAGAGTGGTCTTGCCGGAGGCATTACGCCCCATGACGGCGATGAATTCGCCCCTGTTAACGGTCATGCTAATGTCCCGCAGCGCTGTCCTGTCCCCGTAGGAAAACCACATCCTGTCGATATTCATCACCGGGTCTTTCGCCGCGTGTTCGTCAGCCGGGCGGGTCGTGTTTACCTTCCCCAGCGCTTTCTGGAGTTTGAGCCTCGCCTCCTTCACGGTGAGGGGCAGTTCGTCAAATTCCAGACCCTTTTCTCGCAGCCGCTGCATCAGCCTGTCCACCAGATGGACAACCCGGTCGAGGCGGTGCTCAACGAGGACTACGGTTATCCCCAGCTCATCGTTGAGCCTTTCCAGCAGTCGCAGCACTTCCTCGGCGCTCTGAGGGTCCAGCTCCGAAGTCGGTTCATCAAGCACCAGGACATCGGGATGAAGCGCCAGGACCGAAGCGATGGCAACCTTCTGCTTTTCGCCGCCGGAGAGCTCGTGGTGCCTGCGGAACCGCAGTCCGGCGATATTTACCGTATCCAGCGCCTCCTCCACCCGGCGGGCTATCAAATTAACCGGAAAGCCGAGATTTTCCAGCCCGAAAGCAATCTCGCGCTCGACATCGCTGGTTACAAGCTGATTCTCCGGGTCCTGAAACACCATACCGACCTTCATCGCCAGTTCTTTGGGCGGAGTCCTTAAGATATCCATGCCCTGCACTTCCGCCTTCCCGCCGACGGTGCCTCCGTAAAAGTGCGGCACCAGGCCGTTAAAACACCGGCAAAGAGTGGACTTGCCGCCTCCGGAGGGACCCGTAATCAGGACGAATTCGCCCCCTTCAATAGCCAGGTTGACGTCCTGCAAAGCCGGCTTTACGGCGCCGTTATAAGTAAAGGTGAAATCCCTCAGTTCAATCAAACTCAACTCTCCTCTGTATAAAGGCGAGCGGTATCACGGACAAAAGGAGCATTAACAATATACCGAGCAAAATAAACGGAACGCCTTCGAAATGAATCGACTGTAATACGGGGAAATATTCGTAGTCCCCGTAGCCAAAGACCCGGATTAAAATACCAGCGACGAGAGGCAGCAGCACGCACACCAGGATTAACCAGTCGAAGCCGGATAACACCACGTTTTTATAATAGGTCCTGTTCTGCCCGGTGCCGAAAGCCCGCGCTTCCATGGCTTCGGCGACCTGTATCGCCCGGTCCAGCGAGCTGGACAAAAGCGGAATAATGATTCCGGCCTGCCTTTTTATCCGGCTGAACCAGTTGCCCGTTGACGGTAAAGCCCCCCGGGTACGATAGGCATCGTTAATCCGCTGCGCGTCATCGATAAGACAGGGAATAAACCGCGTCGACAGCGAAGTCACCAGCACGGACTTATAGGGCAGTTTCATCTTGAGCAGGACCGACATGATGTCGTCGGGATGGACGGTGAGGTTAATGAAGGTAAAAGCAGAGATAATAATGGTGAGTTTGACCGCCATTACCGCCCCGTAGGCTATGGCTTCCAGGGTGATGACCGGCTGTCCCAGCACCGGCAGGGTAAACGGGGCTTCCGCCAGGACGTGGTCGCCGTGATAACTCACCAAGGCATTGATAATGATGATGCTGACACCCAGCCAGAGACACAGCTTCAGCACCGGGGTCCACTCCCTCCAGATTCCCGCCAGCCTTATCATTATAAGAATCACCGCCAGGAGGGCGACGAGATAAACCGGATGGCTGAAAAGCAGGCTCAGGACAACCAGACCAATCCCCCACACCAGCTTGACAACGGGGTTCAGCCGGTGAATAACGGTGTCCCTGTCCCGGTACCTCAATTCCCGCATCATGGTATTTTCACGACCTGCCCCTGATTGACGATTACCGCGAAGGCGTGACGGAGGCTGTCCTGATTTTCGAGCAGTGCGGCGACGGTGCTTCTCACGCCGTCATCATCAAAACCGGCAACCATCCAGACCACGTTTTCCCCGGCGCCAACGCCCCCGGGATTCCAGGGATTCTGGGTCGCCTGAATTACCCCGCTGCCCGCGCCGAGTTTCAGGGATGTATTGCCTTCGGCGTCCAGCACCATCAATCCATCAGATTCAAAAAAGGTGAAAAACCCGAGTTTTTTATAGTTTTTATTCAGTTCCGAGACGAGCGGATTATCCCGTCCGGCAATTATGATAAGGTTGCTGGTTTGCTTGTCTTCGTCGGATAGCAGGTCGGCGTCGACGGCTGAAAACTCAGCCATACCGTATCCCCGCATCGCCGCCACCAGGGCTTCCGCCCCGGCGGCGTAAGCGGGTTCATAAACAACAAAAGTCGGTCTATCATAATACCGGCAGCCGCTCAGGAAAGGCTGGGGAAAATCCCCGATGATGGCCGGGACGAACTGCTGATAAGACCAGTCGCGGAAGTCCCAGTGCTCCACATCACCGTCACGCAGAACGTAATCACGGGCGCCCAGGTTACTGGCGATGCCGTTGATATAGAAAAACCAGGCTTTGTTTTTATCCGCTTCCCGGGACTCCGGGCTGATACCGTCGATAGACTCAACGTAACCGCCGCCGTATTTCGTTCCCACGTCGGCAACCATCTGCAGAGCCGCCATGGCGCTGGTATCCGCGTCAATTTCGACGTTTTGCTCCAGTACCAGCTCTTTGCCGAAGTCCCTGGTTACCACCACGGTAACGGTGTCCCTGGCATCGCCAGGCGCAGGCTGATTCGTTACTTCTGCAGATGGTGAAGACGAACAACCGCACAGCAGGGCGATAACCAGCAACAGAATTAGCGGGTTGATGACTCTCTTAACCATAACGCACTCTGCGTCTCCACAGGATGAACGCGCCGATAACGATAACAACCAGAATGACCGCGGCGACTATCCACCATTGAAAGGACATGATAGGCAGTGCGGTGACCTGAACATGAGTCGACACCTTAATGCCGGCACCGATACGCAGGTCGGCACCAGGTGTCAGGGAGACAACGCAAACGGTGGTATCGAACTCTTGAGGAGGGGCGGTTATCGGCGGAGCTAACGCTATTTCCACGCTCTTCTGCTCCTGTCCGCCCAGGGTGAAACTACCCGGCGTTACGGTAAACCATTCCGAATTTTCCCCTTCGACGTAAACCTCGAAGTCCGACGCCTCACTGTCCTGGTTGACAACGCTGAGGGTGTTTATCTCGACACCGCCGGGCCGCACGCTATAAGCCAGTTTTCCCGGCGATACCCCGACACTTAAAGCCAACGCCGACGCCGCATAAACGAGCACGCCGAGCAACGGCGCTACTAAAAACAATATCTTTAGTAACCTGCGCAGAATGGCGAATCTCCTTTATCATCCACCGGGGGAAGGGCTGTCAACAACCCCTCCCCCGACGGTACTGTCGATGAGAATTGAAGGTTAAGGTGCCTGCTCAGCCCAGAAAATAAGCGTCCCACTCTGCAATCCGGTATGCGTATAATTATCCGGCACGGTCAGCGTCGCCGAGCATTCCTCGGCTTCGTTTCTGTCCACCAGCAGACTGAAGACGCTCCACATCACCTCGTCGAGTCTGAGCCCGAGAACGTAAAGGTTTGCGGCGGTATCGGTGACCGAGGCGGTGATACGCAGGTCCCTCCTGGGGGTCGCTGGTGTCGCCCGGGCCGACGCTGCCGAAGTTGAGACTGGAAGGATGGACCGAGAAACTGATAGCGGGGATGATATTTGCCATCAGGCTGACGCTCTGGTTGTCCCCGGGCTGCTCACTGCCCGCGCCAACGGTTACGGTAACCCGGTTGCTGCGGATATAGCCGCTTTTCTCAGCGTAGACTGCCACGGTGAGGTCGCTGTTAATGGCGATAGCCACGGTGCCCCCCGTACCGGTAGTGTAAGTATGGTCGGCGTAGACAGTGGCGCCATCCACCGGCACCCAGGTCTCCGTGTCATCGTCAAACTCGGTTACGGTGACGGTGAAGACTTCTCCCAGACCCGGAGTGGTATCGTCAACCTCGACTTTCAGCGGCGCCTCCCCCCACTCGGAATAAGCAAAGAGGACCTCCTGATGGGGCGGGTCGGGAGGTGCGGTGATGTCAAGTAAAAAGTCAGCGGCGCCGACCATCGAACTGTAGCCGTCAACCCGGAACATCCATCCCGCCAGACCGGCCGGTTCTTCGCCGTTGATGGAATACACGTAAAGTCCGTAAGCGGTATCCTGCACCACGTAGGGGAAGTCACCTGCCTGCGACGCCTCGTCCAGAGCACCGAGAGCCGTCGGTTCGCCGAGGTAGTGCTCGCCGCCCTGGTCGTCATAAATGGTGGAATCGTTTACGGTGACCTCGCCGCTCCAGACCGTGCCGCCCTGTCCCTCAATCCTGACATTGATGGCGATGCCCTCGGGGGGTTCCTGGGGGGGCAGGATAGCTACCGGGTAAGGAATGCCCAGCAGGGCGACGATAGCATACGATGTCATCAGCGACAGGTTGGACGGCGATGCCTGAGTCCAGTTGAAAGAACCGTTGGAATTCTGAAAGACCAGCAGGTCGTCAACCGGATTATTACCGAGCCCGCTTTCCCAGGCGGCGTCAGTCGGGTCCTGCCCGGCCGCGGCGATACTATCGATGCCCCACGAATCCGTAGCCGCATTAGAGGAACCCCAGGACTCGAAACCGCCGTTGTCCATTTGCATGGATTTTATATAGGCTAAACCGTCGGTAATCGATGCCGAGCCGGCTGATTCTCCGGCGGCGATAAGCGCCATGATGGCAGCCGCAGTATCATCCACATCGCTGTCCTGTCCGACTCCCCAGCTCCAGCCGCCGTCGGTATTCTGGTTACTCAGGATAAAGGTCACGCTGTCCTGTATGGCGTCCGAACTGACCGCATCCTCTCCGGCGGCGACCAGCGCCATGACGCCCCAGAAATCGTCGTGTATCAGGGCAACATCGCCTATCTGCGTACCGTCATAGGCGGCTTCAAGCAACGACAGAAAGTCTATCCCGCCGAAGCTGGTGGGGTCTCCATCGGCGGCGGCAATCGCCAGTATCACGCGAGAGTAGTCATTTACCGTCGCGGCGGCGCTCGCATTCGCCTCCAGGTAGTCGACTATCGTGGGATTGGCGCCTACCTGCCAGCTATTAGGGTCTTCACCGGCCGCGGCAATCGCCATGACCACCCAGGCGGAGGTAGCAAAATCACTGATGCTGCCGTCGGTCGCCTGCTCCCCGCGGAGATAGTCAAGCGCCTCGGCAACCTCGGAGTCCGTGGACAAGTAAGGGTAAGGACCTGTCGCTACTGCCGGTGTTGCCATCAAGCACGGCAGTAAAATAACGACCACTAAAAGGATTCTCAGACACCATTTTTTTAAGAGTTTGCCTGCCACCATTAACTTTGCCCCCTTCGGATTATAAAGTATGCTTGTTTTTACACAAGTACAATTGATTATACTGAATAAAAGTGACGTTGTCAACCCTTTTTGGGGAAATTTTGTTTGCGTCTTTTGGAGGGCACTAAGAATTAAGGTCGGCGTTAATCAACTCGTACTTAATGCCTTCTTTTTCCAGCCTTCCTATGAGGTCGGACATCTCGTTGTCCACACAGACGACCAGGGCGTTAAGACCGCTCCTGGCCGCTTCAATGGCGGCCTCGACGGCGCCAAAGCGCTGGAACTCAATGCCCGCCCTGCTCAGGGCGGCGAAAGCCTCAAGTCCTAAAGCGGTTATAAACGGATGCTGCCTCAGGGTTTCTTTTATTTTCTTGATATCGATTTTCCTCGAACCGCCCCTCTGTATTCCCGGCATCCTGGCGATGGTAACCCTGCCCAGCTCCAGCGGCACGATGCCCTCGATGCCGGTAATACCCACATCTTCCCCGCCGCGGGCCCCGGATACGGTGACGCCGGTAGCTTCGCTGCCTGCATCGGACGAAGCATAAAGCAATCCGTCCTTCATTCTCAAGCCCACTTTCTGGTTCTTTTTCAGGTCGGTCTCGGCAAGAGCCGTGCAGATTGAGATATTGGTAACCGCCTTCTGTATGAAGGAATTATAGCTGTTCAGCTCCCGCAGCGACTTGATTATCCAGTTAACGCCCTCGTTGGTAACCCGGTAGCTGGAACGCCCTTCGGCGGCGAGCATCCTGCCCTTAATAAGCTGCGCTATGTAATCGGACACCGCCTGAGGAGTGATGTTCAGTTTAGCGGCGATATCCCTCTGCTGGATGTTCGGTCCGCCGCTGGCTATCTCGACGAGTATCTGAAATCTCGTTGTCAGGTTCTTATTACGCAATACTTCAATCATTTCAGTCCACCACACTTGATTAAAATTCAAGCATACTTTATCATATATCAAGCAAACTGTCCATTTCAACCCGGTGTTGTATCAAATGTCATTCTGAGGAGCAAAAGCGACGAAGAATCTCGTTGAGGCGACGGGCATTATACATATGCACCCCAATAGTCCGAGACCCTTCGCTTCGCTCAGGGTGACATTAAACGGCACTTTTAATACAAAACCTATCGACCAACAGACGGGACGGAATATAAAATTCAGTCGGTGATAAAACACCAGCGAGCAACATAATCTTTTTGGTTTTATTTGCATTTGGTTGCTCTTCTCCATATAATGCGCTTGATATGAGCAAAGGTGCTAAGTTTTTTGGTATCCTGATAATTACAATAATTGGCATTATTCCTAGTAGTATTA
>SMTZ1_10002477_pt1 | contig 18620 bp, 16 predicted proteins | sample DeeMarSWOR136_30_FD_25667 | JGI IMG/M metagenome (IMG submission 25667)
TAATCTCCAGTTCCTTAAAATAATGCAGGGAATTTTCAAATCTCTTAGGTTTATTTACACCTAAAAAAACAAGACGTCCTTGGGTAGTTAGAATTCTTATTCCTATTTCAAATGTTTCAGCAGAAGCTATAGTATCAATTATACCATCAAAGCCATCCATACTCCATTTTAAACCTTTTTCAGGTGTGTATAGCTCTAAATTCATATAGGATGCTATTTCATTTATTAGGTCTTCTCCTGAATTCATAAATACATGCTTCGCACCTAACTTAATTGCCATTTCTTCTTGAAATTGATATCTGCCAACAGCAAGGACATTTTTGATATGAAATATGCTCTTTAAACATAAAATAGCTAATAAGCCAATAATACCTAAACCATAAATTAAGATGGTATCTTCAGGACCCGGATTTAAGATTAGAATTGAATGAAATGCGACAGAAAATGGATCTGCTAATACAGCTTGTTCAAATGAAACGTTCTTAGGGATTAAAAAGCATTGAGATTCATGTACTGCGATATATGGAGCAAAACCTCCATATCCTCTAGTAACTCCTAAATGCATACCTTGAGGTAAGTGCCCTCTTTTAAAGTTTTTACAGTGCGTAAAATCTCCATCCATACATCTTACACATTGAGGTTCAATACCACGAGGAGCACATGGAAACCAAGGAGAAATTACTATTCTTTCTCCTATTTTAAATCGGGTTATCCTAGATCCAATTTGTTTAACAACTCCAACAGCTTCATGGCCCATAATTTGAGGAAAAGAAATAAAGGTCTGTAAAGGATTATCAAGAGAGCCTTTTAATTTTAATTCTGTCATATCACTACCACAGATACCACAATATTTTGTCTGAATAACTAACCAATCTTCAGAAATTAAAGAAGGATAAGGAACTTGTTTAAGTTTCACAGGTCCACCCGGCTTCCAATATCCATTTGGATTTCTTAAGCCTCTTAAATAAGCCTTAATGAGTTTGAAAATTTTCTTTTCAAATACTAAAGCATTTATAGTCTTTAGACTTTTTTTTGTACTCATGAATCATACACCTTTCCATCATCTTCAAATTTAAAAGCAACTTTTATAGAATTAAATCTATTTTGAACGTGCGCAGCTATAAAAGCTTTCTTGTATTCTGATAAGGAAAATTTATGAGTAATCATAGAAGCTGGATTTATTCTCCCCTCATTAATAAAACGGAAGTAATGAAAATAAGCATGTTCTTTCCTTCCCTCATAGGCTTCTATTGCAAATGCGTTGCTCCCGATTATTCGAATCTCTTTAAAATACCATGGCGTCCATTCAAATCGAGCAGGAGATGATACTCCCGTGACAATAATTGATCCAGAAGAATTTTGAGAATATAATTGAGGTTTAATTCCAGCTTTTACGATACGTAATCCCGTTTCCAGGGTTTCTGGCGAAGCTACTGTATCAAATAAGTAGTCTACACCTTCTATTAACCATGGTTTTTTTTTCTTTAAATAATAAAGATCATAATTCAAATAATCTGCTACCTTTTCTATTATTTTATAAGCAGGATATGATTTGATAACTAAATCAGCTCCAAACTGCCGTGCCATTTCTGCTTGATGAGAAAAGCGAGCAATTGCAACTATGGTAATATCTTTAAAAATTCGCTTCAATATCAGTATAGTAAGTAAACCTAAATTTCCACATCCATAGACCGCACATATTGAACCCGGAAGGGGATAAACTTTTAGAACAGAATGAAATGCTACCGAAAATGGATCCGAGAGAATGGCTTGTTCCCAAGATAGATCGTCTGGAATTGGAATTGCCATGGACATATGAGCAGGAAAATATTCAGCAAAACCACCTGTGGCATCGCTACTGTTACCAGTATGGATCCCTGGAGTTAAAATACCTTTTTTGAAGTTTCTACATAAAGTATTTTTCCCTTCATTACATGCTTTACAAATTGGCTCAACAGCACGAGGGATGCAACTAATCCAAGGATTTAAGACAACTCTTTCTCCTTCTTTCAAGTCAAAATTATGACCCACTTTATCAATAATCCCTACAGCTTCATGTCCTAAGACTTGAGGCCAAGAAATCACAGCAGTCATCGGATTATCTCGATTTCCATCTAAAAATACTTGTTTATGATCACTACCACAAATTCCACAATACTTTGTTTTAATAACAGCCCAATCCTTCCCTTTTAATTGCGGATAAGGGAGATTCTTTAATTGAAGATAAGCTAGCTTAGTTAAATAACCTTTTAGACAAAATAACCCTGCTATTCGCCCTATGGCTAACCTGTGGAGATTATAATTAAAAACTAAACCTTTCATGAAATATTGTTTACATATTAATATTTATTTAAAATTTTCTATCTTAAGTTTTAAAGATGTTATCAAATTTTATAAAATTATAAATTAAGTTTATCCTACCTTGCAATATTCTTTTAAAATTAATAATGAATAATAATATTGAAGTATTAAAAGAGATTCTTAATAAGGACAGTAAAAATTCCAAGATATGGATTAAATTGGGAATCGCTTATTTCCAGAAAAGAGAGTGCAAAAAAGCTATAGCTGCTTATAAGGAAGCGTTAGCTATAGAACCTAATGAAGCTCTTAATTGGCATAATTTAGGTTATATATATAATGAAATTGATCAATTTAATAATGCTATTGAAGCTTTAAAAGAGGCAATTAATTTAAATCCCAAAATGGCAATCACTTGGACAGAATTAAGTTCAGCTTATCTTGAAAAAGGTGATTTTAATAATGCAATTGAAGCATGTAAACATGCCCTAGAGCTTGATACTAAAGATGAAAGTGCTTGGACTAACTTAGGGTCAGCATATTACAATAATAAAAATTACGATCAAGCTATAATTGCATTTAACAAGGCATTAGATCTTATTCCAAATTTAGAATTTGCAAAAAAGATACTTCAATTAGCAGAAAATGCGAAAAAAGAAGAGGAATCAGAATAATTTAATATAAGTTTTTAATTATTAGAAAGCCATTTTTTAATATTCTAATTATTTTCGCTTATTACCAAAAATTATTTACATTTACACATAATTTTATTTATTTAAGCTATTATATTATTTTAAAGGAGACTCAATCTCCTCAAATAGACTAAAATTTGTTTCTTAAAATGACAGAAGAATTTGAACGAAAGGATATTGATGAAAATAATAAAGAAAACGAAGAACAAGGAGAGGAACAGTATATTACTAAAGAAGAAAGAATCAGTAAACCTGTAATTCTTAGTGCTGAAGCCTATAAAACCATAATATTATACGCCAGTAGATATGCGAATCAAGGAATCCCTCCAGAGCAGTGGAAAGAAATCTATGGAATATTAACAGGCTATACTGATGAAGATTTTGTACATGTTGAAAACGCATTTGCTTTAACTTTTGGACATGAAACAGATGTTCAATTAGATAACAGACATCTTGTGTTTATATCTGAGATAGAAGATAATTTATACAAAGAAGGAAAAGGACATTTTGTTGTTGGCTGGTTTCATTCCCATCCTGGATTGGGTTTATTCTTTTCAGAGATTGATCTTATAAATCAAATATGGTTTCAACAAAATAACGATGATTTTTGTGGTTTAGTATTCGATCATACACTCCTTGGAAAGAAAAAAGAAGAAAAAATAGGGAAAAACACCTTAAAAAAATATGATACGGGATTTGAGATATATCGTATAACTGATCTTAGTGTTGATACAAATTCAGCTGAATTTGGAGAAAATTATCATAAGGTGGATTATATTGTCGAAGGATTGAATAAATATTTTTTTGCTAATGTTTTAGCAGAATTGTCCTCTCTTGTTTCTGCAGGAAAGCCTTTACAATCTGCTTATGGTGAAAGTTTTCAATTAGATTCATCATATAAAGATACCGATAATAACTCCGTTAATAAAGATAAGTTATTATCTGAAGTTGATATCAATCCGAATGATGATTACCTAGTTAATATTCCAATGGCTGAAGATATTCAATTTAATTTAGATAACCTTTTTTATGATGTGGGAAAAAAAAATAAAGGTCAAAAAATAGAACAAATAAAAGAAAACGCAGAACAATTAATTTATGAAGGAAATTTAGCTTTTAATAATAAAGATACATTCACAGGAATCGAAAAATATCGACGGGGTATTGAAAAGTATAAAGAAGTGGGCGATTATGATCGAGTACTAGATTTGCTAAGAAATTTATCGAAAATATGTGTTTCAAATAACCATTTAGTCTTAGCGGGGGAATTTGTAGCAGATTTATACAAGTTTGCAAACAAGCATGATAACAAATTTTATATAGGTGTAGCTAATTATTTAACAGGATACCTTTTATTGAAAAAAGGTGATAGGCCCGCTCTTAAAAAAGGTTTAAACAATATTAGGGATGCTGCAATCCTTTTTGAAAAGGTTAAAGATTATGCTGGAGCTGGTATGAGTTTCAATAAGATTGGAACTATTTATCAGACCAGATTAGAAAATTATGATAGTGCATGTCTTTTTTATAGAGAAGCGATAGAAAATTATAATAAAGCAATTGTGCTTAACCATCCTTTTAGAAAATCTCTATGGAGTAAACCAGAGTTACTTAAAGAAAAAATTATAGAATTGAGAGATCTAGTTGAAGAATTATTACCAAATATTGAAAATCTCGAAATTAAGAAAAAAACTATTAATGATCTAAAAGCTATAAAATATAATTTTTGAACCTAATCTTAAGTTGTATAAACTCCATTTTTCAAGAAAAATAATCAAAAAAATTAAATTTTAAGGATTATTATTTTAAGTACTTCTTTTGGTGATCATAATTCCACGTAGAAAACAGAAAATTAAATATTCAAGGAAACAAGCTTGCAAATACTTAACACCTATGGGTGATTTCAGTAATAGTCTTCAACCTCTTTGTTATTGTAAGGAAAGAGATTTGGTACTTGGACGTAGAGCATATGTATGTCAAGTCTGTAATTTATACCAGCAAATAAATCGAAATATTCCAGAGGTCTATGAGGATAGTAGAAAATTAGCAGAAAAGAAAATTAAGGAGAAAAAAATTGTCTTAGAAGGATTCGAATTAGAAGAAATTAAAGGTGAGGAAGAGATCGACTTAACAATCGATGAATTCGAGGAAGAAGATGAAGAAGTCCCTCTTAAATTTGAAAAGAGAAAAGCAGGAAAAGCAGATTTAGAAGATTCTGAAGATTTTGGTGATCTGGAATGTCCATTTTGCGGAGACTTATTTGATGATCTTGCAAGTCATATACAAACTTGCGAATTAGCACCTGATGATGCTAGTATTAAAGATATCTTACCAAAAAAAGGCAGAAAGAAAAAGAAAAGAACTTCTGCGAGTAAAGTAGTAGAATCATCTGGTGAAGGAGGAGATAAAGAAAAACAAGTTTGTCCATATTGTGGTAGGGAGTTCCAAAGATTAGGACGTCATCTAAAATCTTGTTCAAAACGCCCAACGGAAGATGAGGAAGAAGAGGGAGAAGACGAGGAAGAAGAAGAAGAGGAAGAAGAAGAAGAGGAAGAAGAAGACGAGGAAGAAGAAGACGAGGAAGAAGAAGACGAGGAGGAGGAGGACGAAGAAGAGGATGATGAATTTTAAGAAAATTTTAAAAATCTAATAATTCAAGCTTTAATATTTAACTTTGAAAATCACAATGTCAAATCATGAGAAAATCTACTTACTTAATCCTGTATATAGACCTCCATCAGAACACGCGTCTCTTTTGATTCAATTAACTGAAGGCTGTACATATAAGTGTGATTTTTGTGTGTCTAATATCCACAAGAATTTCAGGATAAGAGATATTCAAGACGTTAAAAAAGATTTAGATATAGGTTCTCGTAAAAAATGGGGTCAAAACGTCAGAAAAATCTTTTTTTTAGATGGCAATGCTATGGTCACTCCCACTGATAAGCTTCTTGAAGTTAGTAATTATGCTATGGAAATTTTTCCTCACTTAGAGAGGATTGGTGTCTATGCTCATGCAAATGATATACTAAAAAAAAGCGAGAAACAATTGAAAGCATTATTCGATGCGGGGATCAAAATAGCTTATGTTGGGTTTGAATCGGGTTATAATAAATTATTGCAAGAAATTAATAAAAATGCCTCAAAAGAGGATTTTATTGAAGCTTCAAGAAAACTTATGAAAGCAAAAATAACTCTTTCAGCGACATTTATAAATGGTTTGGGAGGATCAGGTAATCATGATATTTCAAAAGCGCATGCATTAGAATCTGCTGATTTAGTTAATAAAATTTGCCCTAATGACGATAGAATTTGGTATATAGCATTTTTATCTTTAATGGTACCTCTAGGTACAGTGATATATGATAAAAAAGTTAAAGGTGATTTTAAAGAAATGACCGCAACGGAACTTTTGCAAGAGTTAAAATTATTCATTAAAAATATAAGATTTCAAAATAAAAACGCTAAATGTATATTTCGTAGTAATCATGCCAGTAATTTTTTGCCTATCAAAGGAATACTTGATAGAGATAAAGATTCTATAATAAAAAGTATTGATTCTGGTCTGAAACATCCAGAGATATTACGTCCTTACTATTATCGTGGATTATAATCAAGAATTCTAATTTAAAATTATTAAAACTGTCTTAAAACAATTTTTATATGAGATTATAATAGTTTTATTTAATATTGTCTGTTAAAAAAAATGATCTGAGTATTTGTATCAAATCTCTTGATAGGGGATTGGGGCTGCTGAATCATTAAAGCTATAAATTCAATCAGACTTTCCTTTTTAATAGCTAATCTTTGAGAGAGATCTGAAAGAGAAATTCTCTCGTATTGTTTAGCAAGTTCCCAAAATTGTGTATTTAATAATTTTTGATAAATAGATAATGTTAGAGTCTTTAGATTCGGAAAATTTTCATTTTTTAATTCTGAACCAAACTCTAAAATCTGTTTAGAAGATTCATGAAAACTTAAGACTTGATATGAACTAATAATTACATATAATTTTCTGATAAATTTGAAGTATTTATTTATATTATCTCTAATATCATACAGATTATATTTACTTATGTATAAATCTACCTCATTCTTTAGCATTGCAAGTAATTTTGAAAAATTTTCCAAATTAGATTCAGTAAGTTTTTCTTTTAACAGGTTTTTAAATCTTCTTACGTATATTTTTCTATGATCGTCTAATTCATCTTGTATTTTCTGATTTAATTCATTAAATTCATTTAGTTCGAGAGCTAAATTGAAATAATCCTGGTTTTCTACAATTAAGGTCAACGCAGATCTCGCTTTTTCTAGAGCTGAATTGAATTGTTGTTCCTCAAGCTTTTTTATGATCATAGATTTATATATATTTAATTCTGTGATAAGCTCCTTTTTGTTTTTATATCCTTCAAGTTTACCTTTAAGGCTCATAACCCTAATATTTGAAATAGATAAAAATTATAGCTCTAATATTATAAAAGATTATTTAATAATTTAAATTTAATATATATACATTAATTAATATTAAGTTCTGGGATTGAAATTGGTAAAAATAACATTAATCGTTGGTTCTCCTCGAAAAAATAGAAGCTGTAATTTTTTAATAGATCAAGCTATAGAGGGGATCAAATCAGTAAGTGATGAATTTGAGATTGTGAAAATTCAAATCTCTGATTATAATATCACAGCATGCAATGGTTGTGACCAATGTTTAAAAGCTCCAAATAATTGCCCATTGGCAGAAAATGATGACAGCAAACAATTAGAGTCCTTAATTTTAGGATCCCGTGCAATAATAATAGCAGCACCGAATTATTTTGGATCTGTTAGCTCCCAAATTAAAGTTTTAATAGACCGTTCAAGACCATGGAAAATGAAAAATTATTTACTGAAAGATGTAATTTTAGCTCCAATGGCTGCAACAGGTCTGAGAAATGGTGGGGCGGGAGTAATAATAGATTTAATTAATTTCGCATTAATTCAAGGTATGATAGTGGTAGGTAATAATTTAGGAAGCCCAATTCTTGAAGGAAATGTACCCATAACTAGCCTGCAGAAATTTGGACTTAAAGAATTTGTTGGAAAAGGGGAAGTTGATGAATTAGGAGGGTTAATTGCAAAAGATACTGGTAAACGAGTTGCAGAATTAATTTTAAAGTTTCGATAACAACAATAGTAAAAAAAAAATAGAGAATACTTTTTTAATTTTTTAGAAATTTGATTAATTCAACTTTTTGCTTTAAAATTTTTTTTATTCTTTAGAATCCTCATCGTATTCTATTAATTCTTCGGACTTAGTTTCAGCTTCATCCTCTTTTTCCTCTAATTCCGTTTCAATTGCTTCAACTTCTTCTTTCATATTGGTTTCAGCTTTATCTTCTTTTTCCTCTGATTCCGCTTCAATTACTTCAATGTCTTCTTTTACTTTAGTTTCAACTTCATCCTCTTTTTCCTTTAATTCCACTTCAATTGCTCCAACTTCATCTTCTACCTTAGTTTCTACTTTCTCTGCAATTTCTTCTAATTCCGTTTCTATTAGTTCAACTTCTTCTTTTACTTTAGTTTCAGCTTCATCCTCTTTTTCCTTTAATTCCGCTTCAATTGCTTCAACTTCTTCTTTTACTTTAACTTTTATTTTCTTCGCTTTTTTCTCAATTTTTGTATCCAATTCCTCTAATTTTTCCTCTACTATTTCTGCTTTTTCTTCTAATTTAACCTCAGCTTCTTCTAATTTTTCTTCAGCTTTCTTAACTTTTTTCTTTAACTTACCAATGTATCTTGGCGGTTTATCTCCTGCCCATAAAGAGTTCACAATAGCCCCCAAAACAATAATAATAATAGCAAGAATGATATAAGTGATGAGAGAATCAGTAGGAAAAAATGGTAGGACTGCATCCATCCACGCTACCATCCAGGAGCCCATTGGAGATACAATTGGATTTAAAAAAGTTAAAATAGCTCCAACTATGTCTGCTAATGCTTGTATTAACTCAGCTTGGAAGATCACGATTCACCATCTCCTTTTGCTTTTTTATATCTTATTTGTCGAATTTTTTCTCTGTTCACCACGAAATCAATAAAATCATATCCTTTCAGAACTATTGTAAGAAAATATACGCCCATATAGAGCATGACTAAATTCTGAACATTAACAGTTATAAACCCAACGTCAGTTAATTCAATCACAATTTCAAAACGTACACTAGTAGCTCCACTAAACTTATAAGACCATATATATAAACAATTTAATAGTATTTGAATTAACGCGAATGTTCCTTTTCTAATCGATTGTTTAGGAGAAGAATAATTAAAAAAGGCACATGAGGAAATGAGTAAACCAAATGCAGAAATCCAAAATATTATCCTATCATACTCTTGTTGTTCAAGTACAATATTAACGCCTGCAACTTGAACTTCCTTAATCCAAGTGAAAGTTAGAAACGGGATGACCATGGTGGTTGTTATGTAAATACACATATATATTAAACCTTTCAAAAAATTTTTTGTAGCACCCATTTTACTCACCTTTTACGGGCCTAACGATAAATTTATTATTTTTACTTCAAATCTATAAAGATTTAGGGAATAACTTGCACTAAATGTAAAATTTGCAAAAAATATTAGAGGATGTGTAAAATCAACTTCAACAGGAGTAGGAATATCTGCGAGAATAAAACCATCCGCACCAATTCCACTAAAGTTGGATTTAAGCAACTCTCCATGCAAGATGTTACCATAATTTATTGTTTTATTGAAGATTTGAACTAACCTTGAGCTGTTTATAGGAGGATCGTTTTCAGAATAATTCATCACTATTTGAAAACTTAATTCCATATCAGTTAAATCGTATACCCCCACATTCGTGATGTTAAAGGGAACAAAAATTGACATGTTACTAGGATTAGATAAATCAAAATTTGCAACAGGAGGTCCATCAGGTATGTTAATGCTGTAACTATCTGGATCGAGAACAGTTACGGCAGAAAAACCACCCAATAGTGAAACAGCAGACAAAGATAAAGTAAATATTAATAGGAATATTCTAACAATCCATCTAAAGATTCGGGAAGGCCTCATAATAATCAATATTGTCTAATAATTTATTATTTTTATTATTTTAATTAGATATTTAAGATTAACAATAATTAGATTAAAAGTATTTATAAATTTAATTATCGAATTTGAAATTCAGAGATTGATTTACATTTATGGACCGGGGCAACCGTAAATCACTTTCTCTTCTAAAATTTATAAGAGAAGATCATTTTTTTAACCATAAACATCTTTATCTTTTTTCATGAACAACATTCCAACTTTATTTCCTTCAATTTTTCCAATTGCTGCATCAATAATTACCAACGATTTATCTACCAATTCTGATAGTATCTTCTTTTCAATATATACTTCTATTTCTAATCCAGTTTGGTCAATATCTTGAAGATTAGTATTGTTCCATTGAACAAATTCATAATCTTCGATTACTTTACGTTTTTCTACTAATTCTACGACATTTCCACAGAATGACATCATTCAAGACTCATTAGAGTAATAAAAAAGAACTACAACAAGTTTTTCTAAGTTCTCTTCTTCAAATTTTTTATTTTGTTCATGAATATAATCGATTGCATCTTTAGAAAATGTTAATTTAAACAATCATCACCAGTATTATTTTTTTAGGATATTCTATTTTATAAGTTATAAAAATAAAAACTAAAATACTTGTGTTATATTTTGTATTTATTGTTTTTATAAAAATTTAAACTAAAATGAGAAAAATGGTTGAGATAGAAGATATAAACGCACATGCAGTAAATGTTGATGAAGTCGTCAAGACATTGAATAGTTCTATTGAAAATGGCTTATCCGAATCAGAAGCATTAGTCAGGATAGAAAAGTATGGAAAAAATGAATTAATTAAGGAAAAAGGAAAAACTGCTCTACAGATCTTTATTGGACAATTTAAGGATTTTTTAATTTACTTACTATTTTTTGCAATTGCTATATCTGTTATTATAGGGATTTGGGAAAGTAGTAAGCCGGATACAGGTAGCTGGTCATCAGAATACACTGATGCTATCGTTATTGCTTCAATCCTGATTGTAAATGCCATTTTAGGGTTTTATCAAGAATATCAAGCTGAAAAGTCAATGGAAAGCCTGAAAAAACTAGCACCTCATTTTGCAAAAGTTCGAAGAGAAGGTAAAGTCAAGGAAATTGCGGTGGAAGATGTCGTACCTGGAGATATTGTATTATTTGAGGAGGGTGATAAATTTCCCGCAGATCTCAGGCTTTTTAAAGAATTTTCTCTTTATGTCGATGAGGCAATATTGACTGGAGAATCAAAACCAGTAAAAAAGCATTTAGGTATTGTCGATGAAAAAATGATTCTCGCGGATAGAATTAACCTAGGCTATATGAATACAATTATTACACGTGGAAACGGCGAAGGTGTTGTAATAGGAACAGGGATGGAGACAGAAATAGGAAAAATTGCTGAAAGTTTGCAAGAAGAGCAAATTGAAGCTAGCCCTTTTCAAAAGGAAGTTGATAGATTTGGAAAGTTATTAGGAATATTAATTATCATAATTTGTCTAGGTGTGTTTGTTGCTGAACTCGTCATTATTCTGATAACAGAAGGCTTTAGTTTCGGTCCTGAAGAAATTGAAGAAATAATCAATGCTTTTGAAATTTCAATAAGTTTAGCCGTATCTGCAGTTCCCGAAGGTCTCATTGTTGTTATTACCGTGGTTATGAGTATAGGAATGAGAAAAATGGCAGATAAGAATGCTTTAGTACGCAAATTAACAGCTGTGGAAACGTTAGGACGTGTAAATGTGATATGTTCTGATAAAACAGGAACCCTTACTAAAAATGAAATGACCGTAGTAAAAATGTACCTAAATAACCGTATACTAGATATTGAAGGCGTCGGTTATAATTTAACAGGAGAAATTAAAGAAGATGACACACCAGTAGCATTAAATTCTGATTTAAAACTTTTTTTAGATGTGTGTATGTTCTGTAATAATTCGAATATTAACATTCTTGATAAGAAGACTGGTGAAGTTTCTGTTGTTGGAGATCCTACCGAAATCTCTATGAAAGTTTTAGCATTAAAAGGAAAACTAAATGAAAATTTTGAAAAAATAGATGAGATACCTTTTGATTCAGATAGAAAAATGATGACAGTAATCGGAAAATTAAATGGTCAACTTGTTGCATTAATAAAAGGAGCACCTGACGTATTGATGCGAGGTGCAACTCATATCCGATTAGATGGTGTTAATAAACCCATCGGAGATTTAAAAGATAAAATTCTTAATCAAAATGAAGAATTTGCAAAAAGTGCTCTAAGAGTATTAGGAGTTGGTTATAAAGAGTTGGAACTAGGATATGACATCAATAACGTAGAGATGGATTTTACTTATATAGGGCTAGTAGGAATTATTGATCCTGCTCGTGATGAAGTAAAAGACTCAATTAAAGAAGCTAGAATGGCAGGTATTCGAACAATAATGATTACGGGAGATCATAAAATTACAGCTATTGCTATTGCGCAACAAATTGGTTTAACTGAATCAGAAGAAGCAATTACCGGCGTTGAATTGCAAGAAATGGATGATGATGAATTGCGGGAAAGAGTTAAAACAGTAGATGTATTTGCCAGAGTAACCTCAGAACACAAATTAAGGATTTTAAGGAGACTTAAAGAAATTGGGTTAATAGTCTCAATGACGGGAGATGGGGTAAATGACGCACCGGCGGTAAAGGGTGCTCATGTTGGTGTAGCTATGGGATTAAAAGGAACAGAAGTCACTCAAGAAGCTTCAGATATGATTCTTATAGATGACAATTATGCAACTATTGTAAATGCTATTGAAGAAGGGCGAGGAATCTTTGAAACGACTAAAGGATTCTTTCGATATATGTTAAGTACTAATTTTGATGAAATTTTCTTGATATTGGCGGCTTATATTGTCATGAAATTATGGAGTAACGTTTTTATAGGACTTCCAGTGCAGCCTATCCAAATTCTTTGGCTAAACATAGCAACCGATGGAATTCCCGCTATGGTTTTGGGATTAACTCCCACAGATCCTGATGTAATGAAAGGACCACCTCGGAAAGGCTTCACTTTATTAAAAGAGATAAAAGGACCTGTTTTATTACTTGGAGTTTATACTTCCATTACGGATATTACCCTCTATTTAGTGTTATGGGCCGTTCTAATACCTGCATGGAGTAATATAGACCCAAATTTAGCTAATTACGCTGTTCCTGGTCATCCAGATCAATTGTATGCTATAGGCTTAACACAAACAATAATATTTACAAATTTAGTGATCTGCGAATTATTATTCGTCTATACTTGTACATCAAATATAAAGCCATTCTACCTATTTCCGAATAAACACCTATTTTGGGCAACTGGTCTTTCACTTGCTTTACAATTCTTAATTCTTTACACTCCGTTAGGTATCGCATTTCATGTCGTTCCGCTAAATCAATGGTATCATTGGGTTACTCTATTTCTTGGGGCATTTAGTGTTTCGGTTGTCGATGAAATCAGGAAATACAGGATAAGACTCAAAATTAGAAAAAATCCAGACTATTTATTTAATTCCTAATTAATTATTAATAATTTTTATTTATTATTTCATACATTTCCCTCTAATTTTTGGATTAATATAGGCTAATTAAGATATTTCAATACTCCTTTTTTAAACAGATAAATAATTAAAATTATAACCTATGGATGAAATGATTAATTAGCCAAAATCTATTTTTTTAAGCGATATGAATTGGTTTTAGAAATTTCTAAAGGTATTGAACCAGGTAATTTAAAAATAACAGTTTTAGTAAGTAATACGACAAGTAGAACTCTTGCTACTGATGATAGATTCAAAGGCAGCGTTATTCAACCCGAATCAAAATATCATCGACTTCTAGGTGAGCACGGACTAGCTATTAGCATTAAGTTTATAGAAAAGGGTATTAACCACCACATATTATTAGATACGGGAGGATTGATGAATACGATAATAAAAAACTCCAAAAATCTAGAAATAAGTTTATCTGATGTTGAAAAAGTTATTTTGAGCCATGGCCATTATGATCATTTTGGGGGATTAGAAAAAGTTATTCCAGAGATTAGAAAAAAAGCAGAAATTTATTTAAATCCCATATGTTATGAACAAAATCATGTGATTATATCTACTACAGGAGAAGAAATTTCTGCTGAAGAATTAACACTATCTTTGAATACTATGCAAAAGGAAGGAAAATTAAGGAGGAATTCTAAATTACCGTTATTAAATAAAGTTATGATAAAAAAACTTGCTAATGAACATAAAATAAAGATAATTGAGACTAATAAACCTGAGATCTTACATAATGGAGTAGTAACTAGTGGTGAAATTGAGATTTTCAATAATGATGAAGTTACAAAAGGATTCTATTTGACGCAAAAGAATAATAGATTTTCAAAGCACACCTTTAGAGATGAAACTTCATTATACATTAACATTAAAAATAGAGGATTAGTGATTCTGACGGGATGTGCTCATACGGGGCTTATTAATACGATTAAACATGGACAAAAGTTAACCGGGATTAATCAAGTATACGCAATTATAGGAGGTTTTCATAAGGAACGTGAAAGTTATGAGAAAATAGAAGAAGTAGTAACATATTTAGAAAACTTAAATCCTAAAATTACATGTGGAATGCATTGTACGGGATTTAATTTTAATAAGGAAATGCATCGTCATTCTTCACATACATTAGGAATAGTTGGAACAGAATTCAATTTATAAAAAAGTGTTTTTTTATTATATTTTTTTCAATAAATGTAGCAAGGTTATTGTTTTAAACTATTTTCTTAAATATTATTTTAGTAAAAATTATAAGATCCTAAAATAAAGAATAATTATCCAAAATTAAATTTGAAGAGTGATGAATAAATGAGAGTAGATCTATCCGAGGGGATTGAAAGTGGAAAAATTACATTAAAGGTTCTAACAACTAATGAAACTAGTATAACTGTTTTAAGTGAAGAAAGATTTAATGGTAGAGTTGTTCAACCAGGTAAAAGCTCTAATAGAGTTATGGGTGAACATGGTTTTGCTTTAAGTATTAAAATAGATGATGATGATTCAAGTCATTTATATTTATTAGACACAGGAGGCTTAGCAGGCTCAATATTCGAGAATTCTAAGCAATTTAATATAAATTTAGGGGAAGTAGAAAAATTAATTTTAAGTCATGGTCATTTCGATCATTTTGGGGGTTTGACAAAGATAATTCCAGAATTAAAAGAAGGGAGTGAAATTTATTTAAATCCGAAGTGTTATACACAATGTTATGGGGCTATTACTTCTTCAGGGGAAGAAATTCCACCGGAAGAACTTCCAGATGTGATGAAACAATTAGAAAAGGAAGGCAAACTCAAATTAAGCGGAAAATTACCTTTATTAAATAAAACAGTAATAGAAAATTTAGCAAATGAACATAAAATTAAAATTATTGAAGCGAATGAGCCCATTAAATTATATAAGGGCATAAGTACTAGTGGAGAAATAGAGCTATTTGATCAAGAAGAGTTAACTAAAGGAATCTATATTATGAAAAGCAGAAAAGAATTTGAAAAGCACTATTTCAGAGACGAAACATCAATTTATATAAATGTGAAAGATCAGGGGCTTGTTGTTATAACTGGTTGTGGTCATTGTGGAATTATGAATACCATTAAACATGGCCAAAAATTAACAGGAATTAATAAAATTTATGCTGTGATTGGGGGTTTTCATGAAGAATGGAACCCTATCGAAACGATAGAACAAAAAGTCAAATATTTTGAAGAATTAAACCCCAAAATTATATGTGGAATGCATTGTACTGGTTTCAACTTTAATAAACTCATGTCTCGGCACCCATCTCACACATTAGGTATTGTCGGAACAGAATTTCATCTATAACTTAATCATTTTCTTTTTTTCTTTTAATCCTTAGCATCATCAATGTATTTAAAAAATAATCCGATTCCTATGATTTTAAACGTATCCTGGACATTTATATTCTTTAGAGCGGAAGTTTCAATAAAGAAGCTCCTAAGTTCTTCCGCTTTTTTTAAACCTTCTTCTTTTGAAACTTCTCTATGATCCTCTAAATCCACTTTGTTTCCAATAAGAACAAATGGAACATTACCTAATTCTTTCCGAGCATCTTGAAACCAAAAATCTAAAGCTTCATCAAAAGTCTCACGTCTTGTTACATCATAGACCACAAAAGCACAATTTGCTCCTTTATAATATTCGTGACGAACACGTTTGAAAAATTCTTGTCCAGCAAGATCATAAATTAAAAATTTGATTATATCATCTTTAAATCCTTGAACGTGATATTGTTGAGTAGATATTGAGATACCTAATGTTGGTCGATAATCGATAATTTGATCTTTTTCCAAAAAACGATTTACTAACGTGGTTTTTCCCACTGCTGCTGAACCCAATACTATCAATTTGAAAAGTTTCTGTACTGGTTTATTTCTTAAAAATTGATGTGTGGGTTTAACATCTCCTAAAATCGGTTCTGCATCGTTTATTGAATATTTACCTAAATCTAAAGAAAAAGAGTCATTAATACTTAACTCAGGAATACTTAAAGAATTATATTTAAAGTCAAAGCTATCTTCAAGCAACTGTGCTATTTTTTCAACGACTAAATAAGCGACAGGAAGCATTTTATTCAAATTTGTGTTATAATTACAGGCTAATAGCAATATTGCGTCTGATCCCGCTTCGAGATATATTATTCTATGTTCGGAAGTTTCAAATGATCCACTCCCATAATGCCCGATTTCGTATTCTAAACTTATTTTATCCATTAAGTTTTCCACTAAGGCTGTAAAAGCGCCATAAACAGCATCTACTTCTTTATCTTCACTGATTGAGTCTTCAAATCTGCTATATTTAGCCATCATAAGACCCTGGTTTGAATATAAGAATGCAAATTCTATATCTTCTTGAGAATTGACAAAATTTTTTAATAAAATTCGAATATTATCTTCCTTTGTCATAATTTTAGAGGTCATATGGCTACAAATATTATAAATTACTCTTTTTTAACTCTTTTCATTAATTTTAAATTTCTTTTATAACTTTAATACCCATTAAAGTTCTAAAATCTTAAATATTGATGAGAGAAAGTATAATGAATATTAGTGATTTTTTAAGAAAAAAACTTGAACTTAATCAACCTGTTCTTACCGAGTTTGAATCTAAAGAATTATTAGAAGAAATTGGGATAGAAATTCCCGCTCAAAAGTTAACTACTTCAAAAGAAGAAACTCTATCTGCCGCGAACGGAATTGGATTTCCCTTAGTTTTAAAGCTAATCGCTGAAGATATTGTCCATAAATCAGATACTGGTGCTGTAAAGTTAAATATTAAAAACGAAGATGATGTGATAAAAGCTTTTGATGATTTAATGAACATCCCTACTCAAAAAGAAAAGAGGATATCTGTTCAGAAAATGGCTAAAGAACCCATAACAGAATTAATTATAGGAATGACCACTGACGCTCAATTTGGTCCCGCATTAATGTTTGGAATTGGAGGAATATTAGTAGAGCTTTTAGAAGACGTTAGTTTTCGAATTGCTCCAATTACGGAATATGATGCAAAGGAGATGATTCATGAAATTAAAGGCTTTCCAATATTGGATGGATATCGTGGAAAACCAAAAGCAGATATTAATGCGATAGTAAATACTTTATTGAAAATATCCGAATTGGTAACGAAATACGAAGAAATCAATGAAATGGATTTAAATCCTGTTTTTATATATGAAAAAGGATTAGTTTGTGTAGATGCCAGAATAATCTTAAAAAAACCAGAAAATTAATAATAATCTCATAAATTTTTTCTCAAAAATTTTTCCATAATATCATAATATTTCCCAATCAAATATTTGGGAATATATAAAATTCTTATGTTAAAAAATAAATCAGTTTTGTTTTAAAATATCCAAAAGAAAATGAATTAAAAAAAGAAATTTTAAATTAAAAAACACGATGTTATAGTTAATATATATAAAAAATAAACTAATTATTTTTTGATAATTATGCTTAGAAGTAAGAGGAAAATAAAAGTTAAAGTAATTTTTCTTATTGCTATAACTTTTGAAATGATTTTCACACCTGTAAACTTATTAAATTACTATTCTACCTCAGTTCAGGAAAAATTTAATATTTTTGAAGAAGATATAATTACTGAAAAAGAAATATTTGAAGAGCAAGTCCCAAAAACCTCTGAATATCAGGAATTTGATGGTCCTGGTGAACAATTAAACATTACATTACACCAATCGCTAGTTAATTCATCAAATATAGAATTTACTAATTTAGATAATTCAAATACATTTGATGAACCAGTCCCCTATTTTAATGGTTATAATACTTCTTTTGTTAATATAAGCCTAAATGCAATAGATGCACCAAATAAATCAATCATAGTTGAAGATAATTTAACAATTGAAGCAATAAATCCTGTAAATTACCAATATTTGGGTTTTGAGACAAGAGGAGTTGGATATCTCGAAAATATATCGATACATATCCGTGAAACTAATGCC
>SMTZ1_10002571_pt1 | contig 18617 bp, 18 predicted proteins | sample DeeMarSWOR136_30_FD_25667 | JGI IMG/M metagenome (IMG submission 25667)
TTGCCATTGTATTATTCGTTATTAAAAGAGAAGTTGGGATTGTGGCACTCATAAAGGAAAAAATAAGTCGTTTATTAATATCTCACGAGGAGAAGAAGATTAACTCTACAAGACTTGCAGTAAATTCAGAAGCTGATCTGCTGTCAAATATTCGTATCAAGCGACAATCTGAAAAAATCTCAACAGAAATAAGAAAAGAAGAAGTAGCAGTAGTGAAGACTGTGGAGGAAAAACGATGTGCTTTTTGTGGCGAAAAACTCCAAAAAATTGATACTACAAAGTATTGTCCATGGTGCGGCACAGGAATACCACAATGTATAACTTGCCTCTTACCAATTATCCAAGGCGATGACTTTGTTAAGTGTCCCTATTGCGGATCATTTGCCCACAGAAGTCATCTGGTCGAATGGGTTAAGATAAAAGGCAGCTGTCCTTACTGTAAAGAACGGCTAACCGAATTTGACAGTTCAACATGAATTTCGATCAATATTTATACTTTCTAACGTCAAATATTCTTTGTTTATTTTAATAGGAGAGTTTACGGTGACGGAAAAGTCAGGTTGGAAGTTAACCCTACTTACAATCTTCTTTATTTACATCATAATCTATACTCTGATTACTCAGCAGTGCTTAATAGGAATAATCGTTATGATTATACTTGTTTTTGCTCTTTATTTGACTGGAGAAAAAAATCGCGCGAGACGACGATCGGAGAGTATTTTGAGAACGGATGTAAAAAGAACAACAGCAGGGGCGGCGGATAAGAAAATTCAATGCGCCTATTGTGGAAAACTACTCAAAATGACCGAGGACGTGCAGTACTGTCGATATTGCGGTCAGATAATCCCCTACTGTAGAATCTGCGGTTCCCCGATTGTTTACGGTGACAAAATTCTTCAATGTCCTCATTGTAAAGCGTATGCTCACAAGACACATTTAATTGAATGGATAAAAGTAAAAGGCTATTGCCCGGTATGCGGAGTGGACGTGGAAGAGATTAAGGACTTTCCAGCGGAACTCCTTGAAGAGACAAGAACGATTATCTCTAAAGAAAAAGAAACGGTATCACCCTCGGATGAGGAACAGCGATGTACTTCTTGTGGGCGACTCATAACGGAAAATGTGCGTTATTGTCCGTATTGTGGGAAACAACTCACAGGGCTTGACAGTTCAACATGAATTTCAGTCAATATTTTCTAACATAATAACATTCACTGGTTGATACTTCAATCTTTGTTTATTTCCAGTTTAGTGAGTTCCTCGTGCTAAAGCTTTGAGGCTTCCTGCTTCTACGACGGATTCAATCCCCGTGACGAGTTACGGAGGTCGTATCTTCATAGGCTTAAAATCCCTACGCTCCGTAGGACTCATAGAGTCTCCCATCAACAAACTATATCGTCCTTCTAATTGTGCTTCCTATGAAAGTATATAATTTTGATTAATCTATATGCTGTTTCAACTACTTTAAAAAGAATTATTCGAGGAATGTGAATGACGCGCAATTATCGAATCGCACTGGTAATGATCTCTATTCTTTTTGCCATGAGCCTAACAGGATTTGTACAGCCAACCTTTGCTCAATACACCTCTGAGGAATTTCAACAAAGCTACGATGTTGATGCTGGAACAGTACTGACAGTTGATAATCAAAACGGAAACATTATCGTTGAAGCATGGAATAATGATGACGTTGAAGTGTATGCCGAAAAAGTGACTCAATTTGGGCAAAGTGAACTGGACAAAGTCAGTATCGAAGTGACCACTGGAAATGAAATGACCGTCAAGACGACATATACGAACCTGTTTTGGTTTTTTAGTCATCCTAGAGTGACTGTGAATTACAGGATAAAGGTCCCAGTGGATGTATTTGTCGAGCGCCTAGAAACTACGAACGGGGGTATCTCACTGGAGGGAACCACTGGAGACGCAACTTTGATCAGCACCAATGGCAACATAAACGTGAATGACGTTGACGGCTCTGTGGATGCCGAGACCACCAACGGCGGCATTACAATCAAAGATACCACAAATGTTCGTGGGGCAGAAACAACCAATGGCAGAATTACGGTAGAAATCCCGTCTCTTCGTAGCAATGTGGAACTCAAAACTACAAATGGAGCAATTACTGTCTATGTGTCCGTTGAACTAGACGCTGACCTTTCGATGTCGACAACAAATGGGGTGATAACAATTCACGATGTTCAATTAGACTTAGAATCTTCCTCAGCGACCAGCGTTGAAGGCACTATGGGAGACGGTGGCTATGACCTCACCATTACGACTACAAACGGCAACATTGACCTTTACAAGTTATAAGAGAGGTTAGTAGGAAAAGAGGAGTAGGAAGCGTCGGTTTTATCAATTTTCCTTTTTTTATTTTTTTACCTGAGAATTATCTTGTCATGGTGGCGAAATAGAGTTTTTTCCTGAAAGGAACTGCCAATTCGAGCATATATAAGGAATATAGAACAAACAAAAAAAAGAGGGGAAGATAGCTTCAGAAGAGTTTTACAATTATGCGCTTTTTTTCTTTAGACTCATGCCGAATAAGAACCGAAGAACGTTGATTTGTCTAATTGGCACTAGTAAAATAGCGATAATCGCGAATGATACTGAGAAGATGATGAAATATTTTACCATCACAATTGTGGTCATACCGACTACAAAGAAGGCTACTGCAACGATTATAGACTCATGAAGGACATAGAATGGCAAGACAAGTTCATTTGAGAACTGCAAATATCTATGATTGAAACTCAGGAATCTGCGCCCTAATCCAATTAAGGCAATTACCCAACACCAGCCATTAAAAGACCAAAGTGGCGTAAATAAAATATAGCCGCTCATTGTACCAACATATTCTACACCAAGTGTTATAAAAACAACAAGAATAAGTACGCTGGTAATAATACCTATTATAAGCGCCATTAAGCCATTCTTGTCTATGGACTGCATGAATTGTGAATTAGAAGCTACCACATATGCTAGTATGAAAAAAATGAGATACGTGGGCAATTTCCAGCCTCCGTAGCCAGATGGGAACACAAAAAAGGGCGGAATCGCAGCTAAATCCACAATAATCAAGGGGATCGCAAGTAAGAAGATTCCTCCTCGTCTATTGCAAATTGTTGCTAGTTTTGAGATTGTGTCATCTTTTTCTCGCAGATACTTGAAAAAATGTACTGTTATTAATGAAAACACGAAAAGCCAGAAAAGATACCATAGATATATTCCCTGATTTGCTCCAGCAAAATAGGTCAACCTGGGGACTAAATCTAAAGGAAAACCGTAAAGGAAGTAGTCCCAAAAGTAGCCTTCAAAAAAGGATCCTGTATAGGAGCCATTAAAAACTGAAGTAAAGTAAACATGCACATAGAGGATTGTAAACAAAGCAAAAATGAAAGGAACCATGAGTCGCAGGAATCTCGTCTTTGTGAATTGTACAACACTCCGTTTACCCAGAGAAAAATAAGTCGCCATTCCCGAAACTACAAAAAACAACGGCATAATCCATCCTGTCACGAAGACATTAACCAAAGTAAATACTGGATCTGGTGGTCCGGGATTCATGATGTGCCATGGAGTAATGATGAAAGGTCTTCCGCTATGGTAGAAAAAAATCGTGCCCATCGCAATGACTCTCAGCCAATCAAGCCAATACCATCTTTCGATAGTGCTGCTCATTTTTTGAATCACCCATTCTCTAGAAGATAATGAATTTTTTATCGAGTGAATAAAACGTCGTATTATACGAGGTCATATAAAAAGTTAATACGCTGGAAAAATGAATATTTTTGAAAAGATCAGTTTTGGTAGCAAAATGGCGCGTTTCCCTGAAAGAGACTACCAATTCGAGCGTGGACTAAGAAATATAGAACATATCAAAAAAAGGAGGGGAAGATAGTTTCAGAAGAGTTTTGTAATTATGCGCTTTTTTTCTTTAAGCTCATACCGAATAAGAACCGAAGCACGTTGATTTGTCTGATAGGTATTAGTAGCAGGCTTATTATCGCGAATGCTGCAAAGGCGATGATGAGATATTTTACCATCACTATAGTGGTCATACCGACTACAAAGAAGGCTACTGCAACGATCACCGTCTGGTGGAGAATATAGAACGGTAAGACGAGTTCGTTTGAGAAGCCCAGAAATTTGTGATTGAAACTTAGGAATTTCCGCCCCAGAAAGAGTACAGCTATGATCCAAGACCAGCCATTGAACGCCCAAAGTGGTGTGAATAGAAGATAACCATCAATTGTACCAGCAACTTCTGTACCAAACATTATGAAGAGTACAATAATAAGTACGCTGGTAATAATGCCTATTATAAGCGCCATTAAGCCATTCTTGTCTATAGACTGCATGAATTGTGAATCAGAAGCTACCACGTAAGCTAGTATGAAAAAAGTCAGATACGTGGGCAGCTTCCATCCTCCATAGCCGCTTGGAAACACAAAAAAGGGCGGGATCGCAGCTAAATCCACAATAATCAAAGGGACTGCAAGCAGGAAGATTCCTCCTCGTCTATTACAAATTGTTGCTAATTTTGAGATTTTGTCATCTTTTTCTCGCAGATACTTAAAGAAATGTGCTGTTATCAACGAAAACACGAAAAGCCAGAAGAGATACCAGAGATATATACCCTGATTTGCTCCAGCAAAATAGGTCAACCTGGGGACTAAATCTAAAGGAAAAAAGCTAATGAAATAAGTCCAGAAATAGAAGTCAATAAAGGATCCTGTATAGTAGCCATTGAATACCACATCAAAGTAAACGTGCACTGGGAGGATTACTACAAACAAAGCAAAGATAAAGGGAACCATCAATCGCAAAAACCTCGACTTAGCATATTGCCCAGGACTCCTCCGTGATAGAGAGAAGTAAGTCGCTATCCCACTGACCGTGAAAAAGAGCGGCATAATCCATCCTGACACGAAGATATTAACCAAAGTAAATAGTAAATCCGGGGTAGGATTCATGATGTGCCATGGAATAATGATGAAAGGTCTTCCGCTATGATAGAAAAAAATCGTGCCCATCGCAATAACTCTTAACCAATCAAGCCAATACCATCTTTCAGTTGAACTGCTCATGTTTTTAATCACCTATTCTCTTATAACATAATGAATTTCTTATCGAGTGAATAAAAATTCATATATGACTATGCCATATAAAAAGTAACGCCATAAAGAAATTATCTTAATTCAATCAGTTTCCTGAAAAAATCGACTCGATTTAAAGCCGTATATTCCGCATTTGACAGGGTCTTCCCCCATAAGATTTTTACTATACTGAAAGGCTCTAAATCGACATCCACCTCTGCAATCAGCGAGATGTGGACAATCTAACTCACTGCAATTTAGAGCATCGAGTCCCCAGATCCAACTATCCTTGATTTTTTCCCAACAGGAAGCAAGAGGATCTGTATAGATGTTACCAACTGGTTGATCTGCAAAAAAACCGCATTTTGCAACATCGCCGTTACTCATAATGGCAGCCAGATGCGCACCACAAGCATAAATATTTGAGCTATCCTCGAATGTATAGCCCCAACCATATTCCTTTAAAGCCTTTGCAGCGTCTTCTACTGACGCTTGAAGATCTAAATTATCTAGAAAGTCTCCTGAGGGCGATGGAGCATCCAACATCCAGCTTTCTATCTTCATTTCTTTGAGAATTTGTTCAAGCTCTGGTAGTTCGTCAATATTGTCTTTATGAACCATTGTGGCAACGCTTACCCGAATATCAAATGACTGTAACGTTTTAATTGCAGCAATAGATCTTTCAAACGCGCCTTTCATATCTCGAAAACGATCATGGCTTTTAATTCCATCAATGCTTATCTGGACCTCATATACAAGATCTTTTAGGCGTTCTGCAATCTCTTTGTCAATAAGCAACCCATTCGACAGCAGAATCTTTCGTATTTTATAGTCTCTAATCTTTTCTAAGAATTCAAAGATCTTTGAATGAAAAAGTGGTTCTCCACCAGATATGAGAAGTTTCAATCCTTGCATTTGATCGAATTGTCGAACTATTTCAAGTAGAATCTGCAGATCTAGCTCAATTGGAGCACTTTTATCAAGATAACAATGAAGACAGGCTAAGTTACATTTCGTGGTTACATGCAGCAGTATTGTTCGTAAACTTGGGAGAGAAGACTGCTCTATGTAGTAAAAAGGGACTTCTGACGCTTTTTCTTCCTTAAACTCGATCAGTCCTTCCTTTTTTAATTCCTCAAGAAATCCTAAGAACTCTTCTTTGGAGTCAGCATTTTGACTAAAAAGTTGGTGAAGTGAAGAATAGCCCGTAAAATACCTTATCCATTGATATTCATCGTTTTCTAATTCATAAAGTTCATCATTAACAAAATCATAAAGTACAGGATGTTCTAGTACTCGAAGGACTACATGATTTGCAAGTTTAGGATACATTTGATCTTTCCTTTGCCCATATTTTTTATTTCCTTATTATCTTTAAATTTGTGGAATATTTAAAATTATTTTTTCAAGCAGTTGAAAAAAACATCAATATGAAATACCTATAGTACCCTTTTCGATCAAAAATACGTGGTTCTTATATAGCGGATGGAAAAAGAATAGTTGATACTAAGATATCGCAAGGGAAAAGGGACGTCTGCAGGTGGGCGCGCTTTCCTTCAAAACTCTTTTTCACCCCTTTTCCCGTTTGGATATAGAGTCTTATAACACTAATATAGTCCCTTTTCAAAAATTTTCCATGCAAAGAATCCCAAAAACGAAATGCTAAATGCAATGATGGCACTCAACAAAAACACGATTTCTATTGAAGAATATAGCACAACAAGTCCCATCAATATTGGGCCTGTAGTTTGTCCTATACGGATTCCTGAGTAGATCAAAGATGATAGAACCCCTCGAAGTTCCATTGGACCAAGTCTTGTCGCTAAAGTTAGAAGCAAAGGTAAGGCTAAGCCAAAACCAAAGCCAAAAATAATTACAGGGATAATCAGGAGCAGTACTCGATCAATAAGAGGGATCAAAACTAGGCTAATACCTTCCAAAATAAATGCTAGAGTTAAAATAATACGCACTGACAGACGATTCTCGATTTTATCAGCCTGACTAGAAGCTGCTGCTATTGTGAACGATAAAAGAGATGAAAAAATACCTATCTGGAATGAGTTCAATCCAAATTTCAGGTCGAGGAAAAGAGTGAAATATGTATGGATTGCACCATATATTACGATAAACGCAATTACTGCTGTTACAAATAAAATTATGCTTTGAGGTTTCTTTAGGTATTTTAGAAATTCATGGAGATAGCTAAAAGTTGCGGATATTTGAGAACCTTCTGCATTTTCTAGGAGAAACAGAGCTAACACGCCTACAACCACTCCTACAAGCAATAGCAAAAACGGATAATTCCAGCCAATGAGTGCGAGGGCACCGCCCACAAGTGGAAAACTTCCTGTTCCAATATTTATTACACTTGTATTGATACCCATAGCCTTTACACGGGCATTGCCATCGTAGAAGTCTCCGATCAGGATTACCCCTAAGATAGTTAAGCCTGATCCACCAATGCCCTGTAGAAATCTCAAAACTAGCAACTGTGTGAAATCTATCGCAAAAAAGCTAAGACCCCCTGCGGTGCCAAACAGCAATAGGCAGGGGATTACAATTTGTTTTCTGCCGAACTTGTCACTTAGAACACCCATAACAGGCGACAAAAAAATACCTGGCAGTGTAAAAGCAGTTATTAAGAGCCCAATTGATAATAATGAGACGTTTAATTCGTTCGCAATTTTTGGAAGCGCTGGTATTATTGCACTGAGGCCAACGATTCCGCATAGGGAGATTCCGAAGACAATGCCGATTTTCTTATTTAAAGCCACTATTTTCACATCGAATTTTGTTAAAAAGGGATTAACAAAAACCTCATTAGTTTTTTGGCAAAGGTAAAAAACTAACGTCCATACAGCCACTTGTAGAGTTCCGATCTTCGGGTGCGATCCTTGAAGGTAGTTGCTGCGCCTTTTACTCTGTTGATGTGGAGTTCATCGAGATCAGCTTCAGCTGTTATTACCATCTCCTTGTTTGGTTCCGCTTCTGCAATTATGCCGTTTGATGGCCAAGGAGTATCACAAGGACTTAGTATTGACGTTTTACCCCACCCAGCAAGATCTAATATCACTGCATCGCCCACTGTACAACAATGAACCATATAAACCTGATTTTCAATACATCTTGCTTGACAGGAATGTCGTACTCTCCAAAACCCAGCTTCGCTGGATGTGAATGAGGGACAAAATATTATTTCGGCACCCTTTAAAGCGAGAATTCTTGCACATTCAGGAATTTCTGCCTCATAACAGATTAATAAACCCACCTTTGCTTTTTCTAACTCTAAGATCTCTAAAGTATTTCCTTCAGCAGTATCCCATTCTCCCTCCGCTGGAAAGATGTGGGTCTTTTTATGCTCGAATACTGTTCCATCTGGACCAAACAGATAACATGAATTATAATAATTGATTCCTTCTTTCTTTAAGTGCGACCCTGCAACTATATTTTGATTATTTTGCATTGCAAGTCTTGAGAAAAGATCTAGATACTGATCGGTAAACTCTGACGTCTTTTGTTTATCTATAATTGTAAAATTCTTTGCATCTGGAAAAGTTGTCAACAATTCAAATGTGAATAATTCAGGAAATACTACGAAATCTGATCCTACAGCTTGTCTTAAGCTGGAGATAACTTGCTCCTCGAACTCTGAAAAACTTTTGATAGGTTTTAAAGAGAACTGTGCAGCAGAAATCTTGATTGTTCTCATATGTTGGGACGTCTCCATATTTTCTACTTTTGATTTAAAAAACACTAATTCCGTCTTAACTTTAGCATATTAAAGGATCTTTTTATAAAGACAAGTAGATTTTACTTGAAATACTCATGCTAATGAGTTAACAGAGGAGAGAAAAATATGGTAAAACACATCGGTATAGTTGCATGTAGCGCAGAAGGAGCCGCCCTCTGTTATAGGACAATTTGCTCAGAAGGTGCGGATTTTATGGGAAAATTTGCCCATCCTGAGGTTACTATGCACACCTATCCGTTAAGCGAATATATGAAATACATCGATGCAGATAAATGGGAAGGTGTGGCAAGTTTGATGTTAGCATCAGTTAATAAATTAGCAGATGTTGGAGCAGACTTTGCCATATGTCCTGATAACACAATACACGAGGTTTTTAACATCGTTATCGAAAAATCCCCAATTCCATGGCTTCACATAGCAGAAGAGGTTGCAAAAGAGGCCAAAAGGCGGGAATATAAATGTCTCGGAATTTTGGGAACCCGTTATCTCATGGAAGGACCTGTATATTCAGATACGCTTACTAAAATGGGAATTAACTTCAATATTCCTGAAAAAGTGGATAGAGAACGAATAAATGCCATTATTTTTGATGAACTTGTTAACGGAAAGTTCTATGAAAAATCTCGTGCGTATTTTGAAGAGGTAATCGGCAAATTAAAAAATGAAAACTGCGATGCAGTAGTACTTGGATGCACTGAAATTCCAATAATAGTTATCCCAGAAGCATCACCTCTTCCCACATTAGATTCCACAAGATTACTTGCAAGATCTGCTCTAAGAAAAGCAATCGAAAAATAATAAAAATCACATTTACATACAATTAGAGTTTCTATTCTACGTAAAAGGTCGTAAAAACATGAAGATTTGTTTTGTTGAAGGGAAAGTCGGCATTATCGAAGGATATCAAATCAGGTTTTTGAAAGGTTTCCAATCAGTCGAAGAGTTCATTAAAAATCCTCCTGATCGGATATCTTTTTCGGGTGACACTATTTCACTAAGCGGTGCAAAATTTGATGCACCAATAAGAAATCCTTCGAAAATTATAGGAATCGGATTTAATTACACATCACATATAGCAGAAATGGACGTAGAAACGCCTTCCGAACCGTTTTGCTGGTTAAAACCACCTTCATCGATTATTGGACCAAATCAGGCGGTCAAGATTCCAAAAATGAGCAATAGAGTTGATTATGAGACAGAATTAGCTGTTATAATTGGTAAAACTGCAAAAGATGTTAATGAAAGTGAAGCATTATCTAAGGTATTTGGCTACACTATTATCCTTGACATGACTGCCCGAGATTTCGTAGAAACTGATAGAGCATTATTTAAAGTAAAGGGATTCGATACATTTGGTCCACTTGGTCCATATATCGTTACTACTGATGAAATATCTGATCCTCACTCACTTGATATCAAACTATGGCATAATGGCGAATTAAAGCAGAGTGACAATACAAGATCAATGGTTTTTAAAATACCCAAATTAATATCCTTTATCACAAAAATCGTGACGCTTTATCCAGGAGATATAATTGCTACTGGAACACCTGCTGGAATTGATACTGTAAAAAGCGGAGATAGGCTAGTTGCTCAAATTGATGGCATTGGGATTCTGGAGGTTTCAATAGAAGATTAACAGGAGTTATTGAAAGCATGACTAAGGACAAGAAACCAGAAAAGAAAATCGTAAGAAGAATAGAAAAACAGTTACATGAGTCTAAAAAACTTTTAAAGAAAGGTATGAATGCACAGAAATCTCAAGATTTGGAAGAAGCGTTAAATCACTTTCAAAACGCATATGAAATAATTCAGGGCATTTTGACTTCAGATGACTTCATCGAGAGCAAATATGCAGATACTAGAGAGGGGAAAATAGTTACATTACTACATTTAGGAAATATTCATCATGCACTTAACGAGACAGATAAAGCACTGGAATATTTGAATGAAGCACTAAAGTTAGATAATGAGAAAGGAAAGACAGGGGACATGCGCATTAGAGTCTTAATTATGAAAATGATCGGCGATATTTATTATGAACAAGAAAAATATAATGACGCTGTGAATACTTTTGAAGAACTCTACTATTTGATGGTACGGGCAAGTGCGCCCTTTGATGATACTGCAAAACTTTTAGATAAATTAACAAGCGTATGTTATGAGCATTTAGCAAAAGATGACCCAAGAACAGTTAAATTTTTTGAAAAATCAGTTGAACTTCTTAATATCATGGGACGTAGACGTGACGCGAGAAACATGATTAATAATTTGGCTGTTATTCATTACAAGAATGAAAGATACGATGAAGCACTTGAATATTATCAACAAGCGCTTGAAATGGATATGAAGTTCAATGATATGAGAGGAAAAGCTTCTAGGCTTCGATACATAGGACTTGTTTATCATAAGAAAGAGAACTGGGAGCAATCACTGAAACATTATAATGAATCTCTTAGTTTAAGTGACGAGAACAAAGATTCTGCTGGAAAAAAAGAAACCTTAAAAAAACTTAGTGATCTGTATATGGCACAAGGCGATGAAGAAAAGGCCAAAGAATTTTTACAAGAAGCTGATCAAATTAATTTAGATCAATAACTAGCTCTGTGAAAAATTGTTTTTAATCGATTAATAGAATTGCTAATGCTATTAATAACCCACCAATTATCCCTTGGATGAATGATTAGATTCCAAAAAAGATGAATCTAGAAAGAATCTACCCATTTATCCATTTTGCTGACCAAATCTTCTTTTTCCTTCTTTTTTGGACTTTGGAGTTTCATATCAATATAAGGAATAAAGTCTTCTAAACCCGACAGATTCCCCTCTGCAAGCCGCTCTATGTTATATGCCCTTATAAATTCATGGATGAGTTCGGATAAACCTTTCCTGACTGGTTCTGTGTCTATATTGTCATCAACAATAGCTACTGCAATTAATTCCTTCTCATAAGTGTACACGAACTTAAAATTACCATAATCTATTTCACTAATTGTACCTTCCTTGAATACTTTCGTGCCAAAAGACTCTATAGCTGCCAAAAAGCCTCCAATCAGCGCCTCATCGAATTCTAAAGCAGAATAATTTCTTGAGAGATAACACATTCCGCTTTTGTTGAGTAAGAAGAAATTTTGGATCATCTAAGAGCCTCTCGCGATTTTTTCCTCCATTAAAGTGTAAATAATATAATTAAAAAAAACTGGTTTTTAAAGTTTTCATCTTCGAATTTCTCTTTCAACTGGAATCAAGATGAATCCGATTAATATGGGTACTAGTGAAATTTCAAAGAGAAAGAACCAGATAAAGTAGATATAACTTACGTCAGGAAAATGCCAAGGAGCCCAAGCCATATAAGTAATCGCTAGAAGGACGAAACCAACCGTCAGGAATTTTGGTGAACTCAAACCTGTATTAGTTCCATAGAGATAGAAAGCATAACCTAGAGTTACACTAATTGGAATCCAGACAGCAAAGAGAAAGCCATACATTGTATATTCAATGTCTGCCAAAACAAGAAGCCCATATGCAAACCAAATATAGGAAGCTATAACTATAAGACCTGTTAGTCCGTATCTGATCACTTTATTTCCAGTTAATATGTTAGAAATTCCAAACCACATTCCAGCGGCCCACAAGATCATTACATTCCGAAAAATGAAGAATATTACCGGATCATTTGAATTGGCCCATCCAATACCCAGCGCTTGTAGACATAATCCAATGAATACAATGCTATATACCAGAAAGGAGAGTCCCCAAGCTAATGTAGAAATACTTTGCCTACCAGTATAGTACCATCTGTACAAGAGAAAGAAGCTGATTGCCCACAATAGTATCACTGTATCTAACGACAACCCAAATAAGAAAAATGTTGATTTCAAAACATCTAAACCACCTAAATGTGGCTTATACGCTAACACATACGCACATAAGGCAAATAAGCCTATCATGCTAATGGTATACGTTAGATTATTTCTGACGAATTTAATTGCTTCAGACATCGTTTTCTTGCCCCTAATTAAACTTTTTTTAAAGAATCCATTCAAAAATATTTTATATATTTTGTGGAAAACTTCTTCCACAACAAATAGAGACATGAACAACTTCGAATGCTTTTAAAAAGGAATTATTGCGGAGAATTTTACCTGAAACTTAAACAAATGTTTTATCTAACCGAAAATACTGCGGAAAGTTTTACCTGAAGTATTAAAAAGAACAGAAAACATTTTCTTCTAAGTTAAACTATCGAGTTTACTGCGCATATTGGGGTGATTTACATTGGTAGCTCATAATCAGGTGAGTTATAATTATTTATTTAAAGTGGTTGTTGTTGGAGAAGGTGGCATCGGGAAAACAACATTCATTAACCGATTTGCTACAAACAGTTTTTCTGAAGATACGAGAATTACAATCGGAGCCTCTTTTCATTCCTTTGAAAATAACGTAAATGGCGGAGATACTTCCGTAAAGCTTCAGGTATGGGATTTTGGCGGAGAAAAGCGTTTCCGATTTATTTTGCCTAGTTATTGCCACGGTGCTCATGGGGTCATATTTGCTTTTGACCTTTCAAGAGCTTCAACATTATGGAATCTCTCAGAATGGCTTGATTTAATTAAAGAAAATACTGAAAATAGCCCAATATTTATACTCATCGGTACAAAAGCAGATCAAATCGAAGACAATGGTATTGAGGCAATCAAAGAAGAACAGATTGAAGAATTCATGAAAACACACAATTTTTTGTCAAATTTGTTTTTTAAGACGAGTTCAAAAACAGGTCAAAATGTCAAAGACGTATTTTCCGAAATGTCCAATTTACTCTACAAAAAGGTGAAAAAATAATGGCTGACGATCATTCTTTTATAGAATACTGTGAGAAATGTGGTATTTCAGTTACACATCATTTTAAAAAAGATATGCTAGAAAAAAAAGGCGGCGGTCTATATTCAGGAATATTTTTACATAAGAGTAAAAATAACCAAGAAGTTCATGCTATGCTTGCTTACTTCGACACTAATCTTGCCAATAGAGGAGGAGAGGGGTCAAAAGTAATTCTAACAAACGGTGTTTCACTAGAACCTCTGAAAAAGAACGATAAAAAACATCTAGATGACGAAGTAAATAAGCTAGAAAGCAAACTCTTCTACGAATGGTTAATCAACGAATACATTACCAGTTTTAAAAATATGAGGTTATTAGCAAGAAGAAGAGTTGAGCCTACAATAAATAAGATTTTAGCCGATTTAAAAACTCAATCTGAATTATACGAACCGTTTATGATAGTTTCTGACAAGATTACGTTCGATTCGCAAAAAAGGGACGTCAGTAAAATCTCTTATGACGAACTCAAAGAAGCCTTTCAGACTATCTTTGAGCAGATTATCGAATATTTTAAGGATGAGAACGAGAATGATGCTCTTGATGCATCAAGGAAAATTGGGCTCAAAGTCATTACACAATGGAGAGAAATTGTAAAATTAGGGCTCTCTGAAGATGTACTCCAAATCTTAGAAACTCATTAGCTGCGGTATTGTGAACTACCTCACGCTGAAGCTGTGGTGCTTTCTTGCTTAGTTGTCTGTAAGTTTTGCAACTAAAAGCTTCTAGAGATCCCATTTTTTTGATATTCATATTTTTTAGTTAATGCCCTTAAATGCTTTCCACAAATAGAAATGTCTCTAATTTTATCATTTTAATACCTAGTGGAGATTTACCTGAATTAATAAAAAGGTTGAAAACGCGATTTGAAATTAACCAAATATTTTAGTATTAGAATGAAGTGATTGTACTAAGTATCAAAATGGTCGATTTGTGATGGATTCGTCAAAATCAAGCTATATCTTCAAAGTGATCGTGGTGGGGGAAGGTGGCGTCGGGAAAACGACGTTCATAAATAGATATGCAACAAACAAATATGACAAAGATACAAAAATCACGATTGGTGCAGGATTTTATTCTTTCCCTAATAAAGTAGAAGCAGATATTATCATTAAACTTCAGATATGGGATTTCGGGGGGGAATCACGATTTCGATTCATCTTACCCAGTTATTGCCACGGGGCTCATGCAGTCATATTTGCCTTTGATCTTACACGAAATTCAACATTAGTGAATCTGAGTGATTGGTTTGATTTGGTCTATAAGAACACCAATGGGAATCCAATAGTTTTAGTGATTGGCACAAAGGCGGATAAACTTAGGGAAGCTGGCAGAGAGGCGGTGACTGATGTAAAGATCGAAGACTTTTTGAAAAAAAACGAATTACCGCCTGAGATTTTTTTTAAAACAAGTTCTAAAACCGGTGAAAATATAGAAATCGTATTTGCTGCTCTTTCTGATTTACTTTACGCTAGGGTGATACAACTAAATGTCTAAGGAACATGCATTTATTGATTATTGTGAAATATGCAAGAAAAACATTTCATATTGCTTTACAAAAGAACAACTTCTACGCAAGAGTAGCGATCTATATTCCGGGATATTCCTTCATAAGAGTGCTGATAATAAAGAAATTCACGCAGTACTTTCTTATTTTGATGAGGATCTCGCCCACAGAGGAACGGAAGGCTCAAAAGTAATTTTTACGGATGGTATTTCTATAGAATTTATGAAAAAGGGGAAAATGTCAGGTTTTGCGGAAGAGTTAAAGTTGAAGAAAGAAATTAAATCATTCTACGAGTGGCTCATTAACGAATATATCTTCCAATTTAAAACGAGAAACATTCCAGCAAATAAAAGAGTGAATTCAACATTAATTACGTTTCTAGCTAGCAAAAGAGTTAATCCAATCTTGAGCAAGATTTTGCATAACTTAAGAAACGTGGATCCTCTATATGAAAAATTTGTATTTTTAGATAAGACAAACAGTCTAATTGCAACGACTTTTCAAGATGAAGACCTTCAAGAGATCAAGGAAAATGATTTGAAAAAGATATATCAGACATTCTTTGATCACATCAAAACTGGTTTTTACCGAGTTAACAAGATCGAAGCTCTCGAAACATCACGAAAACTAGGCATTGAAATGGTTAATCGATGGGGGGAAATTGCAAGATTAGAACTCCCAGAAGATATGTTCCAGATAATAGAGGTTGAGAGTTAGATCACGGAATTAACAGCTTTCTCAATTCGAAAATTTTGTCACGAATAACTGCAGCCTTCTCAAAATCGAGGTTATCTGCAGCGTTTTTCATTTCAGTTTCGAGTTGTGAGAGTTGGAATTTGATATCTTCAGGAGATTCAAGCATTATAGAATCTAATTCAATCTCTGTTTTAGTCATTTCAGATATTGGAGCCCTAATTCTTTTAGAGATTGTTTTAGGTGTAATTCCATGTTCTTCATTATATTTTAGCTGTAGAAAACGTCTTCTTTCGGTTTCATCGAGCGCTCTTCTCATTGATTCAGTAATCTCGTCTGCATAAAGAATAACTCGCCCACTAACGTTTCTAGAGGCTCGCCCAATTGTTTGAATTAGGCTTGTTTCAGAACGTAAGAAACCCTCTTTATCAGCGTCGAGAATAGTGACGAGGGAGACTTCGGGAAGATCTAACCCTTCTCGCAGTAAGTTGATGCCAATAAGCGTGTCAAACTTTCCTAGACGCAGATCTCTTAAAATTTCCACGCGTTCTAACGTTTCAATATCACTGTGAAGATACCGTACCCTGAGCCCAACGTTCAATAGATAATCAGTTAGATCTTCAGCCATTCGCTTTGTTAATGTTGTTACTAATGTACGTTCTCCATGTTCTGCCTGTTGTCTTATCAGGGAAATTAGATCATCTATTTGATTTTCGGTTGGTTTTACAATCACTTCTGGGTCGATCAATCCAGTAGGCCGGACTATCATTTCGGTGATTTGTTCGCTGTGACTTAGTTCATAAGAACCCGGAGTTGCAGACACGTAAATTACTCGATTCTTATTGAGAAATTGCTCAAATTCACTAAAGAAAAGGGGACGATTGTCATAAGCAGATTCAAGCCTAAAACCATACTTAATTAAGTTATCTTTTCGTGATTTATCCCCACCATACATTCCTCTTATCTGGGGAATGGTTACATGACTTTCGTCGATAAACATCAGAAAATCTTTAGGGAAATAATCCAACAGGACATATGGTCTATCGCCAGGTTTTCGCCCGTCAAAATATCTAGAATAATTCTCAATTCCTGAACAGTATCCCAATTCTTCTATCATTTCCAAATCATAGCGTGTTCTTTGTTCAAGCCTCTGAGCATATAATTGATTTTCGTGTCTAAGTTTGGTGAGACGTTCTTCCAATTCTTCTTCTATAAGTCTTATTGCTTGACTGATTCTAGATTCCGTGAAAACAAAATGTTTTGCTGGATAAATTACAGCTGCTGATTTCTCTGTAATTACCTTTCCTGTCAATGGATCAATCTCGCTAATCTTTTCGATTTCATCTCCAAACCATTCTAATCTTAATGCAGTATCCTCTGAATATGCGGGAAAAATTTCAACAACATCCCCTCGTACCCTGAATCTACCTCTCGTAAAATCCAGATCATTTCTCTCATATTGATTATCAACAAAGGATTTTAATATACTATCTCGGTCTCTTTGCTCACCTTTTTTGATATAGATCATAAGGCCTGTGGTGTCCTTCGGGGCACCAATAGAATAGATGCATGAAACACTAGCTACAACTATAACATCTTGTCGTTCGAGTAAATTACTAGTTGTAGATAAGCGCATCATTTCTATGCGTTCGTTTATTGACGCATCTTTTGCTACGTAAGTGTCAGTTTGAGGCATATAGGCTTCTGGCTGATAATAATCGTAATAACTAACAAAATATTCCACTGCATTTTCTGGAAAAAATGCCTTGAATTCAGAATACAACTGTGCAGCTAATGTCTTATTGTGACTAATAACGAGTGTGGGTTTCTGTGTTTTTTCGATAAGCTGAGCCATAGCGAATGTTTTTCCGCTTCCAGTAACTCCAAGCAATGTTTGATGCTTTAGTCCCTCCTTCTTTATGCCATCTAAAAGTTGTTGAATAGCTTTTGGTTGGTCGCCTTTCGGTTCAAGATCTGTAGTTAACTTAAATTCTCTCAAATAACTCGCCTTTATCTAATCTGAAGAACATTGACTCTATTATTCATTAGAATAATACAAATATTACTTTTTTTATGGTTGCAATTTGAGCGTACAGATCCCGAATTTCAAAAAAGAACTTTACGTGAGTTTTTATAAAAACTTTTCAATCATCTTTATTAATTCACTTTTGGATTTTGCAGCAATAGCCCGGTCTTTTATCTTACCATCTTTAAAAATAATAAAAGTAGGTACCCCTGTAATCTCATATTTTGCACCTAGGCCAGGATTTCTGTCCACATTGAGTTTACCGATTTTTGCTTTACCCAGATATTCCTGAGATTCCTGAGCTAATTCTTCTATGATTGGCTCGACAACTTTGCAGGGAGGACACCAACTAGCCCAAAAATCCACTAAAACGAGAATATCAGACTTAAGAACTTCTTTTTCAAAATTCTTCGCAGTAAATTCCATATATTCTCTGCACCACCGTTAGACTCGCATCTCACTGTTTGACTCTTTTTTGAGTCTCTTTTACCACGAGTTCTTTCCCTGTGTCAAGTTGTGGTTGGAAACCCCCATTTTGCTTCGTGCCTGGCGCATAGACTTCAATTACTTCTGACTCTCGTTTCTCACCATCCCACCGAGTTACTGGCCAAAACACGTGAGCTGTCTCTTCAATTCGTTTTTTGATGTGAGGTTGAGTTA
>SMTZ1_10005181_pt1 | contig 18611 bp, 15 predicted proteins | sample DeeMarSWOR136_30_FD_25667 | JGI IMG/M metagenome (IMG submission 25667)
ATCTTTAGTAATTGGATTGAAAATTGATGACTTCCGATGCTCTAATTCGATTTTTTTCTTTTCGATAAATTTTAACCTCAATAAATCCCTTCTATCTCTAAAAACTAAGAAACTACCACTAAATAAAAACAAGATTAAAGGGATCATATCTAAAGCTAGAAAAATTCTAAGTTCATTCTTCATTATTTTATTTTGAATCAGATATTGACGAATTATCCATAAAAATAGAGCAACAATTAAAAATAGAACACCTACAAATCCTTCATGTAGATGGTAATTTTTATGTATTTTTCCTTTTTCAACTTTATTCGAATTATTTTTTATATATTTAATAAAATTCAAAGATAACCCTGGTGTTAATATAGAAATACATACTATGGAACTGAGCTCCCTAACAGCCACCCAATTCCAAAAATTCATTTCAATATTTAGAAACTCAAACAAGTATAAGATTATCCATAATGGAGTTCCAATTACGATTATTAAGATAAAAATTAAATTATATACTTGAGGATTAATGATAAAAAGAAGAATAAAAAATAAAAAAATAAAAAATAAAATTGTAACCATCCAATTAACTTTTATAACTAATGAGTCCCACGAATAATGTTGGTCATAATAAAAAAAATAATAAAAAATGATAATGCTGAGAACAATTAAATTAGAAAGTATTACTCCTTTAATCAATCTATAAAACTTATTCATTAGTTCTTTTAAAACTATATTGTAAAATAAGTTTTATTATTATAATAAGGTTATATCACCATTACTTGGGAGTAATTTTGCATTTGTAATGATTAACCCTAATTTAAGGACTACTTGGAACTTCTTCGATTCTAAATAATTCTTTATTTCAGTTCCTATAATATTCAATTTCTCTTTTTCTTCTCGATTTTTTGTATTGAAAATAATGGTTGACATCGCAGATTCCAATTCTTCTAAGTTAGATTCATTTGCAGAAATTATATTTATAGTATATGCTCCAGCTAACTGCGCAATTTTTTTGATTTCTTCTTCTAGTGCACCAAATGTAAAGTATTGCTGACTTTTCAATTCTAATTTTTCCAATAAAATTTTTTCCAAGTTCTTTCGTGAAACCGGATCATAAAACGCTGTTAACTCTCGAGAACATATTGCTCGATATTTTCCATCTATTAAATTTTGTTTACTAGCAATGAATTCTATTAATTTATCATAATATTCTGGATCAATTTTTTGAAAGTTTTCAATATTTCTAACTAAATCCGTCAACTTATCAATTAAATCATAATAAAATTTTAAATTAGATTTAATTACGAGTTTATCCTTCATTTCTTTTATCTCCGGATAATACTTTTTAAGAACGATATTGATATTATGATTAAATTTTGCACATAATTTTGCGATTTCATTTATGTTCTTTACAGATTTCCTACTTAATTCAATTAGTAAAGCACTCTCTAATTGAGACTGCTCCTCAAATATCTCATTTATTTTTTTATAATATTTTTTTTCTATATAGCTCATACCATTATAGAATAGATAAAAATCCGTCTATATAACGTTATTTTTATAAAACCCGAAAAACTGCGTGTATTTCTACAAAAGCTCTAGTTTATATGAATTTACATTAAAATTTCTGTTTTTTTTGGAGAAATCTTTTCTCTTTTAAAGTTTACTTAAAGCAAAATCAATTAAAATATTAATTATATTAATAAAACACATTAGAAAAGTTTTAATTGCTGCAGTAGCAATTTGTATTTAACAGGTTAGGGGATATGGATATATATCATATAAAACAGCTTCAGAAAACATCAGCAATTTTTGGCATTTTTGGCCCGGTAATTAATGCTGTAGTATTTACAATTTTAGGGTTTCTTTATCCCGGATATAATCCTATTAGTCAATTTATCAGTGAATTAGCCACTTCAGAAGCTCCACATAATCTAGTTATGAATATTTTCGGTTTTATTGTATTTGGACTTTATTTGATTTTCTTTGGGACTGGACTTTACTTAAGTGTTAAAAAGCACATTTTATTATCAATTAGTATGATTCTGTTTATAATATCTGGTATTTGTATTTTAACTCTTTCAATGTTTCCATGCGATTTAAGGTGTAGTAACCTCACATTCACAGGCATTGGTCATAATATACTTATAATTTTTCCTTCGATTGCAATGCCTACTGCGATTCTTCTATCATTGTATCCACTCTGGAGAGATCATAACTGGAAAAGCTATTGGTGGCTCTTTTTTGTACTAATTGGAGTTTATTTGGCTATTTATTCACCAATTTCAATATTTTTTGATATATCTTCACTGAACGGATTAATACAACGATTGGGTCTGAGTATTCCACTTACATGGATATTTATAATGTCGGTTAGATTATATCGTTTAACAGTGTAAATAAAACAAGTTTTAAATTACTTACTAAATATATCTAATTTCTATACAGGTAAATTTAGGAATGCAGTTTGTTTCTTATTTGATAAATATGTTTAAGATTATATATCATCAATATAAAGTTAATATCTCCAGCTGTCCTTACAATCCATTCAGTTAAAACGTGTTGAGGAGACAATATGAATAAAAATACAATATAAAATCCCATAAATCCAACAATGAAATAAGAAACTATCTTAATCGATTCTTCTTGTTTTATTAAATAATATACTAAAGAAATATTAACTAAAAAGCCATTAATCCCTGCAATAATTGACCAGAATATATGCTGTGGTCTATAGTCCTCAGAATAAAATCCTGTCAAGATAATTATGAAAGCTAACAAGAATCCGACTATTTGAGTTGCTATTAATAGAATCTTGTCTTGTTTTTTATCAGAATACCACTGAGAGAGTCCTATAAAGAAAATTAAAAATAATATTCCAGAGATTATTACTGAGCCATTATAGATAATTGCTCCATTAGGATTATAGGATGAATTGCCTAAACTACTCATATAATTAGTTAATGGGCTAAAAGGTGGTGGTGCTAATGCAATCGAGATAAAAATTGAAATATAAGTAATTAAAATTATTAAAATCCCAATTACACAAGATATAGGCCAATTTGCTAGTGTTAATTTTACTTTTTTATAAGGATTCAAAATTATTCTTAATTAAGATTATTAAGAAATTCGCCTGAGTTATGCAGTCACTATTTATTCCTAATATATATTTATTGTCACATTTTAAAGAAAATTTAACAAGGTTTGACTTTTTTTATAATCCAAAAAAAACTGCCACAGTCATTGCAGCACCACTTATTATTGGAACTGTAAAATTATCATTCATTCCTAATGGAAAAAATTCAGAAAATGTTGCTGCAATTCCACCTATCATAAGAACAGGTAATGAAATTCCCGTTATTTGATAAATGAAATACCCACATGTGATTACACTCCCAATGTATGCTAAAGTCCCTTCAATTGTTTTGTGTTCGAATATTTTATGACGACCATAGGCTACTCCAAATATTTTACTATACAAATCTCCAAATGTAAGAAAGACTAATGTAGTTATTGCTATCTTTATTTCGAATATTAATATAACAATAAATATTGAGATTAAAAAAATCGTCATAGACGAAAATTTCTTTTCTTCTCCCTTCCTAAAAATTGATTTCACTTTAACAGTTAATAATTCTTGTGTTTGCTTGGAAATAAATCGAGAGACATCAAGAGCAATAAAGCATAAACACACAATGCCTATTAATATAATAGCTACAACATCTGAAAAAACGAAATAAAAAACTAAAAATAAAAGAGCAACTGGTCTTATCGCTATTCTCCACCAATTACTTGTTAATGATTCATCAGAAATCACCAATTTTTTCTCTGTTATAACCTTATACATTCCAACACTAGCAATATGTACCAGAACAATTACAAAAAATAGATTAAAAATACTTGTTGGATAGGTTACAAATACTGAATAACCAAGGAGAGGAAATAATAAAACAGGTAAAAGAGTTCCTGCTCTAGATATGTAAGTAAATATTATCACAAGGATAAGTAAAATGATCAAAATATAAAATATTTCAAAACTAACTGTAAGATAATTTACAAGATAATAAAGTAAAAGTCCAGTTGCAGTAGCATTTCCTTCCCCACCACGAAATTTTAAATAAAAGGGAAAAACATGGCCTAGTATAGCAACCACTCCACAGATCTGCATGATAATAGGGCTAACTCCAAGACTAAATGCTATTAATATTGCTAATAATCCTTTTAGAGTATCATATATTGCCGTTAGAATAGCATATGGAAGCCCCAATACACGAAATGCATTTGCAGTTCCAGGATTTTTTGTTCCTTCCTCTCTTACATCAATACCTTTTAGTTTACCAAAAAGAAAAGCAGGTAAGATTGCTCCTAGAAGATAAGCAATAATTATACATAATATACTCAAAAAGTTTTCTATCAAGTCCATTAAATTACACCAGTTTTAACATCATTATACTTGAAATTCTTTTAATTAAAAACTTTTATGTATAATTCTTTAGTTGATTTCATTAAGAAAATTTCGACTATGAAATAATAATAGAGAAATATAAAAAAAAAAGAAAAAAATCTTCTTACTAGTTCAAAAGCGGAAATATTTTATTGAAGTTTGCTCTTTATCTGTTTGGAGCGACTTCTCAGAGTTACCTCTGTGACTTTGGCTATTTCTGATACTTCTGCCTGTGTTCTCCGATGATTCCCCGCTTTTGCCGCCATATAAATAACACTTGCGGCTAATCCTTTGGGGTCTTTACCAGTTCGTAATAATCCATTTTTAGAAGCTTCTACAAGCATATTAATAGCTTTTTTTTGAGTCTCCATTGGTAAACCTAAATCATTGCCAAATCTAAAAACCAATTGCTCTGCTGTAATCGGTTTATATTTTAAATTCAGCTCTGGTAGAACCTCCTTAACAACCATCCCTAAAGAACGGTGTACGGTTCTTCTGGGGGTCATAGAAGCTTCACAAACTTCCTCTAGTAATCGGGGGAATTCATGTACTCTAATTGCTGCATATAATGAGGCAGCAATGAATCCATCAATAGATCTTCCCATCGTTAACTTTTTCTTTGCTACTACTGAATATATCTTCCATGCAGTTTCCTTTATGTATTCAGGTATATTCATTTTACTCGAAAGCATCTTAAGTTTTGGTTTAGCTTCCCAAAAATTCCGTTCGATGCTTGATATTAACGAATTTTGAATCTTGGATAATCTTGAGAATAAGGTTTTTCCTCTTGCATTTATTAACCTACCCTTAGAATCAACCTTAGAGGCGGGCAGCATTGTACGTGGTCCAAATTCTCGCCATCTAGGCTCTGTACGCCTTCTTTTATTAACTTCCTCAATTGTATATGCCCTTCTTTCATTTCCAACCAAATTGCGTTCAATAACCATCCCACAATTCAAACAGACATTGTCTCCGTCGCGTGATTCAATACAGGGGTTATCACAGCATGAATTAGAATTGCAATCTACCTCTTCTTTAGATCCAACCTTTGTTGTTCGAAGTCTATCTCTATAATTACTCATTTTAGTTCACTTTTTCCTATCAATATTTTTTCTCGACTGTTAATCAATCTTGATCGATATTTGTGTTTTTCTGTGATCGTTATGATCAGTTTTGTATATATTTGTATCTACAATAAATTATAATCTTTATAATTTTGTAAAATATTTTTTTATTGACTATGTAGTGGGATTTATAAAATATAAACTAATTTCTGTAGCTTTAGTCAATCGTTCTTAGGGATCCAAATAACATTCTTCGAATTAAATTCAACACAATGCTATACTTCAAGAGAAGGGAAGTAGATCATATCATTCTCAAGACTTTGGTATGGATTTTCTTAGGATACCAAGTATTTGTGTATAAATCAACCCTTATGTTATATTCTCCTCGGAAGTAATTTTAGCACTATCTCATCTGTCTTAAATAGATCTAAGGGATTCCCTTTCATCCCAACATGCGTGAACAGCGAGTTACGGGTCTGTGTATGTCAAATATTTTCTTATAACATATTCGATTCCATGTTATCTAATATCATCTATTTTCTGTTAATATGATCTCCATAACATCTGATGATTGATAAACTTTCGATAATAACTTGGCATAGACATGCTCCCCCTTCAACACTAGAATGATTTTCGTAATTAAAATTAATCTTTACATAAAGGAAGTACTTGGGGCCCATTTGGTAAAATTAGTATAGATGCTCTAGGACCATATTTCCTTAAACCCCATCTAACAGCGTCCTCAACAGTTTTAGCGTACTTCAAACCGATGTTGCCGATTTCATTTTCTCTCAATTTAGAGATGACAAAAATTTTTGCTTTCATAAGAATCCTGGCTAATATTTGTATTTCCCATTGATCCGGAACCACAATTTCCTTATTTAAGATCTTTTTATGAATTTCACTAGGTTTCATCCCAGAGAATATTAGATCTTTAAATTCATTTTGACCAAGACCTATCCCATCAGCACATTCATTTACAGCAATTATGGTGCCTCCTTTTTTTACAGCCATTTCTCCAATTGCCATACTTTTTACAGCTTGATATAAGTTTAGATCTAAGGGATATCCTCCATTTCCACATATAACGATATCATATCGTTCCTTTATCTTTTTGAATATGTACTTTAATTGGTAATTTATAAGTTTCTCATGAGCTTTTTGAAAATCTCCCGCAGCTATTTTAACAATTTCGTGATTTTCATTAATACAAACATTTACAGTAAAATCTACCTTAGCTAGACGAGTTATTTCCATAGCGTTTTTATGCAGCCGATTCTCTTCATAAACTCCAAAACGAGAATACTTAGCAGCAATCATTTCTGCCGAATGATTTCCTTGGATAGTTTCTTTTCCTGCAATTCCAATAGCAATCGACTTTCTACCCCCTGAAAAACCAAAGAAGAAATGAGGTTCGACGTATCCTGTTACAATTTTCAAATCACTTTCATAATATAGCTTATTAATGAAAATTGGAATATTATCAGACGTATTTCCTAAAAATTTAAGACAATTTTGATCCGTTGCGTCATGATCAATTGCTTTTATTTTATTTTTTAACTTTCTGCCTACAATCCTTTCTAATTCATCATCACGAGAAGAGCGATGTAATCCTGTGGCTATTAAAATCAAAATTTGACTATCTTTGACTCCAGAGGAACATAATTCTTCTATTAATGCTTCAAGGATAATACTAGAAGGTACAGGTCTTGTAGCATCACTTGTTACAATACAAACAGATTTTAAATTGCTCTTAGACTCAATAATATCTCTTAGAGATAGACTTCCAATTGGATTATTAATTGCTTCTTTAATTTTTTTAATTGGATAATTAAAAGGTCTCTGTGTTGAGGGTTTTAATATCGTAACATTCCAGCTAGGATCAAGCTCTATTTCTATACCTTCTTTCCCATAATCTAATCTCATGATTTATGATACTTTATCAGGTTTTGAATGAATAATTTCTCTAGCTTTTTCAAAAATGTTAGTTGTATTAACACCAGCAGGACATTTAATTTGACAAAGTCCACATAAAGTACAAGTGTGTAAAACATCAATAATTGTTTCATTTAGTTTTAGTTCACCATGAATTAATCCATTTAAAAGACTTAAGCGACCTCTAGGACTGTATGTTTCTAATAAGTAGTCTATTCTTGAAGGACATGAAATGCAAAATCCACATCTCATACATTTTAATTCTAAAATTTTATTTGTTTGGTTTTTTAAAGTACGTTTTTGATTCTTGGATTTTAAAATACGACGGTCTCCTTTTCCAATACCAGGATTTAAAATTCTATTTGGATCAAAAATATTTTTAATTTGTTCCATTAAACCCAATACATGAGAATTATGCTCTAGCTCAAGATATGATGTCTTTATTTTTCCAATTCCATGTTCACCTGTTATCGATCCTCCTACGGGTATAATTATCTCTTGATACAAATAATCTATAGCTTTTTTAAAATCTTTTACGTCTTGTTCATCATTTTCATTAAATAAAAATGTAGGATGTAAATTTCCCTCCATATGGCAAATGATTGCTACTAATAAATTTTTAGCATTAATTCTTTTAGGAATTTCTTCGATTTTTTTTATAACTTCCGAAAAATCTGATATTCTAATTGTACAATCTTCAACGCAAGTATTTGGTCTAATCCTAGAAAGTGCTGGAAGATTGGCTTTCCTTGCTTGAATTAATCTTTCCCTTTCTTCTTCAGTTTCTGCGACTTTATGGAATATTGGATTATTTCGGATAATATTGTCAAACATCTTAGCAAAAACTTCATCAACCTCACTTATAGAATCACCATCAACTTCAGCTAATAATACATATCCATTTGGAAAATCAAAGAATTCACCCCCTAAATATTCGGTAACAGCTTTTAAAATAAGTTTATCCATGAATTCTAATAAATTTGGGACAATTCCAGATTTCCTTATGTCTATGACTGCTTTTTTTAAATCATTAACATCTTGAAATATAAAAATCCCCAATTTTCTAGTTTTAGGCAAAGGTCGAATTCTTAAACCAATTTTGGTAATAACTCCTAAAGTGCCTTCAGAACCTATAAACAAATCCTTTATATTATAGGAAGATACAGATTTTAAAACTTTTGAACCAAAATTTGTAATTTTACCATCTGGTAATACTACTTTTAAATACATGACGTAATTCTTTGTTACACCATATTTAAACGCTTGAATGCCACCTGCATTGCTCGCAACCATTCCACCTAATGTAGCAACAGAACTAGAACCTGGATCTGGAGGAAAAAAGTATCCATATGGTTTTAAAGTAGCATTCAGATCATCACATATTACTCCTGGCTCCACTTCTATAAAATTATTTTCAATATCAATCAAAAGAATCTCATTCATGTGACTTAAATCTAAAATTATTCCTCCATACGGGCTTAATGATCCGGAAGATAAGCTTGTACCACTCCCTCGAGGTGTAACTGGAATTTTATTTTTATTGGCTAAATTCAAAATTTGAGATATTTGCTTCGTATTTTGTGGAATTAAAATTAAATCTGGAATCCATTCTTTGTTAAAAATTGATCCACCAAAAGCATAGGTCCATCTTATTTCATATTCTTTAAAAAAATAATTTTCTCCGACAATTTCCATAAATTTATGATATAAAGGTTCAGAGATTTTATTGTAGTACGGTTCCATTTTTAAAATTATTATGTTAAAACTTAATTATATTTTGGTGGAAGATTTTAGATATATTTTATTCTTTTCAAGATTAATAAGAATTTTATGAAATCTTAATTTAAATAATAATAAGATTGAATCTTAAATTTGCACTTATCATTTCATAATATGGGGTTTAACTTTGGCAAAAATTATAAGAGACATATGGATACTTACTGAGAGTGGATTGACAATATTTGACCGAGTAATTGATCCGAGAATTGGCTCTCAAGTTTTTGGGGGACTAATGATTGCATTAAACACATACGCAGAAATCCTAACTGAAGGGGGAATCTCAAATTTTGAATTGAGTAGCATTCGTTTTACAATCGTGAAGAAAAATCACTTCCTTTTTGTCGCGAATTCATCTAACAAGATCAAGGTTAAAAAGGTCTTGACGGAACTAAAAAACATATCGAAAAAATTTTTTGAAACCTACCCTGAAGAGATTTTAAAAAATTTTAGTTCCAATATTCGTATTTTTAAGAATTTTAAGGATCATATAATTGATTCATTAGAAGAATCTAACTGAAAAGCTCAAAAATCTATGTGGTTATTTTTCTTTAAAACTAGTCAGAAATCATTTCAATTTTTTTCTATAATCGAAAAAAATTTAAGATTGAGATGATTTTTTACTATTGAATTAGAAAATTAATAAATAAAAATAAAAAATGAAAAAAGAATGAAACAAACTGATAATGAAGAATCAACAGCTGACTCAGAATTTAAAAAAATTCCTTCTATTAATAAGAAACAGCAACATTATTCAAATAATTTAAAGAACATTATCAGTAATTTATCAAATCCCCGATTTTTAGGGTCAATTCATATGAAAAAAGAATTAAATCCTAGTAGTAATTTAGCTGAAAATCTGATTGAAAGTGAATCAAATCTAAAAATAGCTAAATCATTGAAGAACACTTTACTTAACCCTGTAACCAAGATTTTAATAATATTAGCAATCGTTTTTAATATTATCTGGTTACTATTAATTACTGTTTTTTAGAATATTGTAGTCTTTTTAAAATTTAAAAGGTATTTAAATTTTTTAAGATTAGATTTTAATATCCATTTGAGTTATTAAATCAAAAATATTAATGTAAAGGATAGTATAAAATTGATTTACGATGTTATCATTATTGGAGGCGGTGTTACCGGTTGTTGTATTGCTCGTACACTCGCAAAATATGATCTAAAAATATGTTTATTAGAAAAAGAGGCAGATATTGCTTCTGGAACCACTAAGGCTAATTCTGGGGTAATCCATGCCGGATATGCTTCATCTAGAGAATACATTAAGCGATACTTATGTATAAAAGGAAATAAATTATATTCCCAAGCAGTTGAGGAATTAAAATTCCCATTTAAACGAATTGGTTCTTTTGTAGTAGCATTAGAGGATAATCAAATTAAACAGTTAGAAGAAGAACGAAAAAAAGGCGTTGAGGATGGTATTCCTGATTTGGAAGTAATATTGGATAAGAAACAGATAAAACAAATGGAACCAAACTTAACGGATGAAGTAGTTGGTGTTTTACATGCACCTTCAGCTGGACTTGCTAGCCCTTATGAATTAACTTTTGCTTTAGCTGAAAATGCTTTCATGAATGGTGTAAAATTTTTCAGAAATCATGAAGTTATTAAAATTAAACATCAGGATTATACTTTCACTGTACGAACATATAAAGGTGAGTTCCAGGCACGAAATCTTATTAACGCTGCTGGACTATATGCTGAAAAAATTTCTAGAATGTTAGGCTTAGACTATTTTAATATAATGCCAAGAAAGGGGGAATATATTCTTTTTGATCGTAATGCAATTCAATTAAATAAAATTTTATTTCCAAATCCTACTAAGGTATCAAAAGGTATATTAGTATGTCCTACTTTACATGGGAATACGTTTGTTGGCCCTAATGCACAAAACATAACTGATCGTGAAGATATTTCAACAACCACGGCTGGTTTAAAAGAAATTTTGGAAGGTGGGTTAAAATTAGTTCCAAATCTTCCATCAAGAAGTTCAATTAGGAATTTCGCGGGATTAAGAGCAGTTCCAGACACATACGATTTTATAATTGATAATACCGATGTATACGGATTTATTAATGTAGCAGGAATTTTATCTCCAGGTCTGACAGCAACATTTGCAATTGCAGAAAAAATAGTGGAATTTCTCGAATTATTAGGTGTTGAATTGAAAGTTAAGGAAGATTATAACCCTATTCGCCCCAAACCCGAAAGATTTAAAGATTTCACAAAAGAAGAACTTGATAAAAAAATACAAGAAGATCCAGCTTGGGGAAGAATCATTTGTCGATGTGAAACAATACCTGAAAAAGAAATAATAAATGCTATTCATGCTCCAGTTGGTGCTAACACTATAGATGGAATAAAATTTCGATGTCGACCTGGGATGGGCAGATGTCAAGGTGGTTTTTGCAGACCTCGTGTAATTGAGATCTTATCAAGAGAACTAAATAAACCCTATGAAGAAATTACTAAGCGAGGAGAAGACACAAATATTTTAGTTGGAAAAACAAAGGATTTCCTATTAAAAAACGAAAGGAGAGGTGTTAGTGAAGAATGAAGAAGTATGAAGTTGATGTTGCTGTAATAGGAGGTGGATCTGCGGGCTTAGCTGCTGCAAGTGTTGTTAAAAAGGCTGAATTAAATGTTTTAATAATAGAACGAGATAAAGAATTAGGAGGGATTACACTCCAATGTATTCATAATGGGTTTGGACTCCATGAGTTTGGAGAAGAATTAACTGGACCTGAATATGTCCAAAGGTTTATTAACCAAGGTAAAGAACTAAACATTCCAGCTAAATTAGACACAATGGTAATTGAATTTACTCCCGAGAAAAAAATATATGCTGTAAATAAAGAAGAAGGACTAATCGAAATTAAAGCTAAAGCAATTATACTATCAATGGGATGTCGTGAAAGAACTCGAGGAGCAATTAATATACCTGGTTTTCGACCTACAGGAATTTACACCGCTGGACAGGCTCAAAGATTTGTAAATATTGAAGGATACTTACCAGGTAGAACATATGTAATTTTAGGAAGTGGAGATATCGGAATGATTATGGCACGACGTTTGACTTGGGAAGGGTGTCAAGTAAAAGCTGTTGTGGAAATTCTACCTTATGTAAGTGGCTTAATAAGAAATGAAGTACAATGTTTAGAAGATTATGGGATTCCATTGATAACCAGTTATACGGTAACAAAGATTCATGGAAAGGAGAGAGTTCAAGGGGTAACAATATCAAAGATAGATAGAAATTTCGATAGAGTTATAGGTTCTGATAAGTTTATTGAGTGTGATACACTTTTACTTTCTGTAGGGTTAATCCCTGAAAATGAATTAACTAGAGAAGCAGGAGCAGAGATCTCACAAATGGGAGGACCAGTTGTGGATAATAATCTTGAAACCACAATGGAAGGAATTTTTGCCTGTGGTAATGTTCTACAGGTACATGATTTAGTAGATTTGGTAACAGCGGAAGCAAAACGTGCTGGATTAAATGCTGTTGAATATATTAGAGAAAGATATAGTAAAAAAACTGAAAAGAGAAAACAAATCAAGTGTCTTGCTGGAGAAAATGTTAATTATGTAAAACCTGATGTAATAAATAAATCGGATTTAAATAAAGATATTATATTCACTTTTAGAGTAAAAAGACCAGAAAGAAGAATTCTAATTCAATTTAAAGATGATAAAAATAAGGTCATTTTCAAAAGAAAAAGAAGATACGTTATTCCAAGCGAAATGATAGAATTAAAGTTAAATTTAAATGAACAACAAATTGATCCTGATTGTAAGAGTTTAGAAATAGAAGTAATCCCACGACCAGAGGTTTTAATTGAGGAAGATTAATATAGGAGGTATGAAAAGTGTCAGAAATAAAAATTCCAGAAGATCATAAGGAGATCCGTTGTATTATTTGTCCTACAGGCTGTTTGATTCATGTAGAGAACGTAGATGGAGAACTAATCATTGAAGGTCACTCATGTAAGAGGGGGGAGGAATATGCTAGAGAAGAGTTCGTTGCACCAAAGAGAATTCTTACTACAACTATGCGAGTAGAAAACGGATTTTTACCTTTGATTCCTGTAAGATCAGATAAACCAATTCCAAAAGATAAATTAGAAAAAACTCTTAAAGAGATCGCAAAAACTAAAACTAAAGCTCCTATTAATATGGGAGACATTTTAATAGAAAATGTTCTAGGACTTAATATCAATATCATTGCAAGTAGAAATTTAATCAAAATATAATATCTTTTTCCTTTTACACTTCTTTTTTTAACTTCTTTCGAAGGTATTTATCTACTAACACACTACATGTATCTCCACTATACATAACTGTTGCCACTCCTCCTGCTGGCATTGTCCATGCCCCAGCAAGGAAAAGATTAGGAATAGGGGTTTTTTGAGACAGCTGTTTTAATATCATCTGATTTGGAGTCATCTCCCAACCTATAAAAGAACCATCTCTATTAGCGGTATATCTATTTAGTGATATTGGGGTGGCAACTTCTAGAACTTCAATATATTTACTAAGATCAGGGATGCTTAATATTATCTCAAGTTTTTTAACAAATGCTGCTCCAATGCTTAATTTCAAATTCTTATAATTATCCCCTCTTACACCCCCATCCATTTTTATAGCTTCTAAAAAGGGCTCAGGAATAGCGTAGTAAATTGATGATAAGACAGTCTTTCCTTTAGGACAACAAGAAGGATCTATATTGCTATATATAGAAATTGCTGTAGATGGGAATTCAGAAAAGTTAAGAGTCTTAGCTATCTCACGAAGTTTTTCAGTTTTTTGATCTTTAGTAATATTTGAGATCCATAATTCATAATCTTTAAAACCTCTTTCATATAAATTCAAATTTAATCCAATATATATGCATACCGCTGAGAATCCCGGTTTTCTATTTAAGACTTTGTTGTAATATTTTTCTGGAAAACTATTTTTTGGACACAATTTTGTTATTAAATTAGTAATATCACAGTTTGCTATTATAGTTTTTGAAGTATATGAAATTTCATTTCTTATTTCATCAATAACAGTAACTCCTGAACATAATTGTCCTGAAAAGTTAATTCTGATAACTTCATTCGATAGTAATAATTTTCCCCCATTTTTTTTGAAAACATTTGCTAAGACATGTGAAAAAGACCCAGAACCTCCTTTAGGATAATAAGCACCTTGTAAATAATAGGCGAAAATCCCAGCAATGAAAATAATTGCACTCATTTCGTCGGGACCCAAACCAAAAAATCCTCCAAGGATAGTAACTATTCTCTTACATGTAGAATCCGCAATATAAGGATCTAGAATTTCAGAGACTGTTTTATTCAAGGTTTTTATGAAACGGATGAAAGAAAAGAAATATTTAAATAATGCAAATCCTTTTCCTAAAAAACCTTTAGATACCCATGAAATCATAAATTTGAAGACTTTAAGATATTTATTATAGAATTTTTCTATATTTTTGGCTTCATGTGGGAATAAACTAATTAATTGTTTAATAAAATCATTAATATTTGGAGCCACCTTAAGTTCCATGTTTTTTTGTGGGCATTTCCAATGGAATAACTCTCTCAATTTTAAAAATTCAATACAGTTTTCGGCTCCAAATTTTTTTAAAACATTATATATCATACCTCCTTTTTCACACCCATTTAACATATGAAGAGAACAATCAAAAACGTAATCTCTTCTTATAAAGTTTGAACAATAACCACCTGGCTTAGAATGCTTTTCGATAATTAAAACTCTATATCCTTTTTTTAATAAAATATTCCCTGCTACTAAACCTCCCATTCCAGCTCCAATTATTATAATGTCATAATCAGGCTTTTTTATATTTTCTTCAATATATTTCAGATTATACCACCTATGATTATATGTAATAGTTTTTATTTATAATTATACACCAAGTCTCTTTTGAAAGAACCCGCTTAAGAGAATTTAATTCTTTAATTAAACTATAAAAATTGTCTAAAAATTAATATTTTGACATTTGAAAGAAATTGAGTTTTTGATTTGTTTCATTATACTAAAATATATAAAATCTAACTTAGATTAATTTGTTAAAAAGAATTTCATTAAATTTTAAAAAACGCATTTCGAGGAGTTTTTATTGTCAGAATTTGAACAAAACGTTTTGAAGCTACTTGAACAAATAAATGGTAAACTAGATAAATTACTAAAAACTGTACCTACTGTCGTAAGTTCTACTCCAACAACTTCAACTGCCTCTACTCCTGTAACAAAGACGATCAAACCTTCTTCTATTGTCGATAAGCAAGAGGAAGAAGCACGATTAGAAGAAAAACCTCCTATCGAGGGTAGAAGAATTTGTCCTGAATGTGGAGGAACATCTTTTGCCACACACGAAGATAAAAGCCAAGTTTTACATCAAATGGGGGGAGTAAAGATTTATGCTAAAAAATACGTTTGTAAGCAGTGTGGATATGAATTTTAAAGTTTTCCTCTGTCAAATTAATAATATCACATAAATTTTTTGTTTAATTTTTTTATTTCATTATCTTATATTAAAATCAAAAAAATCGTTGAAATCTTTCCTTTTCATCAAAATTGTCCCTATTTGTATCTACTAATCTATATTCTTTCATTTCGTCTACTTTTTCTTTTTTAAATGGATCTTTAAATTGCATTCTATATAAATGATTATAAAAACCATCTTTTTCTACTAGTTCTTGATGTGAACCTTGTTCTATGATTTGACCCTTATCTAACACAATAATTCGATCTGAATTAATAATTGTAGATAATCTATGGGCTATTGAGATACTTGTACGTCCCTTCAATAAAGTTTTTAGAGCTTGTTGAATTAAAAGTTCACTATAGGGATCGATTGATGAAGTTGCTTCATCTAATATTAAGATGGGAGGATTTGCTATTAGAGCTCTAGTAAATGCAATTAATTGTTTTTGTCCCTCTGACAATCTACCTCCTCTTTCCTCAACAATAGTATTGTAACCATTTTCAAGTTCCATTATAAATTCATGAGCTTTAACTTTTTTAGCAGCTTCCATTATTTCTTCATCACTGGCTTCCAGTTTTCCATATCTAATGTTTTCTTTAATAGTTCCAGAAAATAGAAAACTTTCTTGTAAGACTATCCCTAATTTATCTCTAAAACTCTTAATTTTTAGATCCTTTAAATTCAAACCATCAATTTTTATTTCACCTTCTGTTGGATCATAGAACCTGCTAAGAAGCTTAACGAAGGTACTTTTTCCAGCGCCAGTATATCCAACTATAGCTAATCTTTCCTTATCATTAATGGTAATATTAATATTCTTTAAAACTGCAACATCCTCTTCATAGGAAAAACTTACATTATTATATTCAATCTTCCCTTTAATATTTTGAATTTCAATAGCATTTTCTTTTTCATTTACAGAAGTATTTTCATTTATTAGTTGAATTATTCTTGAACCCGCTGCTATAGAATTTTGTAAGAGAGTTACTAAACCTAAGAGTGAAAATAATGGTTCAAAAAATGAAAATAAGTAAAAAACAAATGCAATTAAGGTTCCTTGTGTTAAAAAACCTTCACGAATTAAAATACCAGAAGAAAAAAGTAGTGAACTAATGCCAAAAGCTATAACTATGATAACAATTCCTGGAATAAACGCCATTAGTTTAGCTGTTTTCATAGTTGTCTGTTTTTCTAATTCAGTTGCCTTGTTAAATTCTTTAAAATTATCTTCTTCCACTGCAAATGATTGTATAATCCTCATTCCCATAATTGATTCATCTAATATGCTCGTCACATTAGCAATTCTCTCTCTTAATTCTTTAAAAATTTTTCTCGCTTTTTTAAATAAAATTCCCGCAATTCCAAGAAATAGAGGAACAATTATAAATGAAATTGCTGTTAAAATAGGGCTAAGCAATATCATAAAAATTAAGGAACCAATAATTAGGAAAAAATTACTTACAGAGAGTAAGAGGCCTGATTGAATTAATTGTTGAATTGTATTAATATCACCAGTTAAATAATTAATTTTTTTTCCGGTTGTATGTTTTGAGCTTTCATGGTAATCTAAGCCTAATTTTTGAAATTTAACAAATAATTCATACCTTAAATTATACATTGTTAAAGTTGCTAATTTCGAGATAATATATCCTTGTGCAATTCTCGTTAACACTCCAGTTATAGTTAAAATGAAAAATAGTGTTCCCAAAAAGATTACAATGTCAATATTTCCCTCAATTGCTCCAATTCCTCCGCCTAAGCCTTCATCAACTAATGCCCTAAAAATTAATGGTGTAAACCAATTTATAATAATATTTGATATTATGAAAACTAAAAGGGGATATACTAACCTATTATTACCAGTACCAATATATTGTATTAACGTTTTTAAAATTTTGAAAGTTCCTCCTTTATATTCCCCCTCATTTTCAAATGCTTCTTCATTTTTCCTTTTCTTTCCCATTTTTAGGCTCTCTCCTCGATTTTTAATGTTAAATAAAGCTTTTTATAAATACCATCATCTTGATTCATTAATTCTTCATGATTTCCGATTTGAGAGATCTCCCCATTTTCTAAAACGATAATCCTATCTGCATTTCTTACACTTGATAAACGTTGAGTTATAAGAAAGGTGGTCGAATCTTTAAATATTTCCTTAAAATGTTTCTGAATTCTATATTCCGTGTCAACATCGACAGAAGAGGTTGCATCATCAAGTATAAGTATTTTTGGTTTTATTGCGAGCGCACGAGCAATAGCAATCCTTTGTTTTTGTCCCCCTGACACGCTCATCCCTCTTTCACTTACTTTAGTATAATACTTTTCTGGTAATTCTTCTTCAATAAATTGATAAATATCTGAAGCTATCGCTACTTTTTTAATATCATTTAAACTAATTTCTTTATTTCCAAAAGCAATATTTTCCTTTATAGAACGAGAGAATAATAAACGTTCCTGTGAAACATACCCAATTTGCTTCCTTAATGATTTTAAAGTAACGTCTTTAATATTTATGCCATCTATCAAAATTTCTCCTTTCGAAGTATCATAAAATCGAGGTATTAATTTAATTAGAGTAGATTTTCCTGACCCTGTAGCACCTAAAATAGCAATATTTTCACCTGGTTTAACATTAAAATTAATATTCTTCAAAATATAATAACCACCATCATTGTGAAAAGTAAAATAAACATTTTTAAACTCTATTTTACCTTGAATTGGAGGTAAATCAATTGCATTCTGTTTTTCTTGAACCATTATCTCAGAATTTAAGATGTGAGTAACCCTTTCGCATGTTTCACTAATCTGAGGCATATTTCCTAAAAAACGTGAGATATAGTATAAGGGACCTACTGAGAAGTTTAAAACCATTATAAAAGCA
>SMTZ1_10002478_pt1 | contig 18600 bp, 11 predicted proteins | sample DeeMarSWOR136_30_FD_25667 | JGI IMG/M metagenome (IMG submission 25667)
TGATCTCCGAGCAGATCCGGATTGCCTTTATCACCCTTCACGGAAGGTTCGGCGAGGATGGAACCATCCAGGGCATGTTGGAGATAATGAGAATCCCCTATACCGGCTCAGGGGTTCTGGCTAGCGCTCTATCCATGGACAAAATCATGTCCAAGCAGATCTTCTCAGCCCATGCTATTCCCACCCCAGCCTCCCACATTTTGCAAGCCACCGATGGTGTGAAGGAGACCTTGGAAAAGCTGGCCTTTCCCTTTCCCATTGTGGTGAAGCCGGCATCTGAAGGATCGACCATTGGCGTAACCATCGTCTACGATAAAGGGGGGCTGGCCGAGGCCATTGAGCACGCCCGACAATACGACCATCGGCTGCTCTTGGAGGAATACATCAAGGGGAAGGAGATTACCTTGGGGGTGTTGAATGGCCAGCCCCTGCCCATAATCGAAATCGCCCCGAAAGGTGGATTTTATGATTATCGGGCCAAATATACCAAGGGGGAAACCGAATATATCCTCCCTCCCCGCATCCCAAAGAAGGCCCAGGAAGAAGCCGAACGGATCGGCCTGAAGGCCTATGGGGCTCTGGGATGTGAGGGCTGTGCAAGGGTGGATATGATGGCAGACCAGAAAGGGCACATCTTCGTCCTGGAGGTCAACTCCATGCCTGGGATGACCGAGACAAGCCTTGTGCCGAAGGCGGCCGATTTTGCCGGGATCGACTTCCCGGAATTAGTGGAGAAAATCCTGAGGGAAGCTTCATTGAAGACGGGAGTCCGAGGAGGAGGAAAGGGATGGGAGAAGTAGGTCCTCGTCTCCTGAAGGGACTATGTAAGGGAACCATACTGGTATTGGTCGTCGCGGTTGTTGCCCTCCTCTGCCACGTGGGGTATGGCTACATGATGGAAACATCCCTGCTGACCCTGCGGGAAGTAACCATTGAGGGTTGCCAGAAGACTTTCAAAAAAGAAATTTTGTCCATGACCCAATTGGACCGCCGAAGGAACATGCTCAGCATAGACCTAGCCAAATTGAGAAGTAAGGTTGAGGCGAATCCATGGATAGAGCGAGCCGAGATCAGACGGATATTCCCCGATAGAATCTCAATAAAAATCACCGAGAGAAAACCAGTGGCAATCATTCTCTTGGACCACCTGTACTACATCGATGGCCAAGGGGTCATATTTACCAGGGTGCCCAAAGGTCATCAAATCGATCATCCCATTTTGACGGGCCTCCATCGGGATGATTTCAAGGCCCACCCTAATGAAGCATGGGGATTAGTCTTCAAAGCATTGAGGTTCATCAGGTTGACCGAGGGACGAGAGGTCCTTTCCCAAAAGGAGATCTCCGAAATCCATATGGATAAGGCCTTTGGGATAAGCATCTATACGTACAACGGGGCAATCGAAATCAAATTTGGCCTCGACCTTTACGAGGCCAAATGGAAACGATTGGAGAGGGTCTGGAGACATCTCCGGAAGAGATCCCTTAAGCCTGCATATATCGATTGTAATTATGAAAAGAGGGTTATTGTGAAGATGAGGGATGCAATGGCATTTTACCCGAAAAGGCCCACAAAATATGGTCTCGTAAAACGTCATAAATCAGACGGCAGGGGAAAAAGCTCCAGATGCAAGGCGCTCGAATCTTTGGGAATCCGGCGAACTTACCAGTACGCCGCAATGACTGAAGATGAAGCGCAACGCTGCCCTTCGGCTTTGCTCAGGGCCATGAGCTTGTCGAACGGCAGATGGACTTTTTACGAAGCCGAAGACTCATAGAGAAAGGAGGTGAGAGATATGGCCGGAAAGGAGAATAAATTATTGGTGGGATTGGATATCGGGACGACCAAGATTTGCACCATTGTGGGGGAAGCCCAAAACGGGTTGGTCAATATCATCGGCATCGGATCCCATCCCTCAAGAGGGCTCAGAAAGGGAGTGGTCGTCAACATTGAAGGGACGGTACAATCCATAAGAAAGGCGGTGGAAGAGGCCGAGCTCATGGCGGGGTGTCAGATCGATTCTGTCTTTGCTGGGATAGCGGGTGGACACATCCGAGGCATCAACAGCCATGGGGTAATTGCCGTGAAAAACCGGGAGATTACCGACCACGATATTAACCGCGTTATCGATGCTGCTAGCGCCATCGCGATCCCCATGGATCGGGAGGTTATTCACGTCCTCCCCCAGGAGTATATCGTCGATGATCAGGATGGAATCAGGGATCCCGTCGGTATGTGTGGCGTTCGTTTGGAGGGAAAAGTCCATATCGTCACGGGAGCGGTTACCTCGGCCCAAAACATCATCCGTTGTACCAATCGGGCGGGGCTCCATGTAAATGATATCGTTTTAGAACAACTGGGCTGCAGCGAGGCGGTACTGAGCCCCGAGGAGAAGGACCTTGGAGCTGGCGTTGTTGACATCGGGGGTGGAACCACTGACCTCGTGATTTTCTGTAATGGAAGTATCAAACACACATCGGTCCTCTCTTTGGCGGGAAATCATGTTACCAGCGATATCTCCCTCGGTCTAAGAACCCCTGCGGAGGAGGCGGAGAAGTTAAAAAAGAGATACGGATGTGCCCTGGTCTCCATGGTGAACAAGGAGGAGATGATAGAAGTCCCCAGTGTCGGTGGGAGAAAGTCCAGGACCCTTTCCCGCCAGACCCTGGCGGAGATCATCGAACCCCGAGTGGAGGAGATTCTCACGTTGGTCCAAGGGGAGATCGTGAGATCTGGTTACGCAAACCTCATCGGCTCGGGGATTGTCCTGACGGGGGGCACGGCTATCATGGAAGGGATGCCTGAGATTGCCGAACAAATTTTCAACCTCCCGGTGAGAAGGGGGTATCCTGCTGGGATAACCGGCTTGGCTGACTTAGTCAATAGCCCCATTTTTGCAACGGGAGTCGGATTGGTCATTTATGGAAGCAAGAATCGATCTAAGAGCCGATTCCGAATAGGTGAAACCAATATCTTCACTAAAGTAAGTCGCCGCATGAGGGATTGGTTCGGCGAGTTCTTTTAACGAAAATGATCTTTTGGGAGGGGTGAAATGATCGAATTCGATGAGAACAAGAACGTCGCGGCTAAAGTAAAAGCCGTCGGTATTGGGGGGGGAGGTTGTAATGCCATCAATACCATGATCTCTTCCAGGCTCACGGCTGTCCAATTCATCGCCGCCAATACCGACGCCCAGGCCCTAGCGGCCAGCAGGGCACCTATTAAGCTGCAGCTTGGAGCCAAGATCACCAAGGGATTGGGTGCTGGCGCAAACCCCGAAATCGGGAGAAAGGCAGCGCTGGAGGACATCGACATGATCAGGGATTCCTTGAGGGGGGCAGATATGGTCTTCATCACCGCGGGTCTGGGAGGTGGTACCGGAACTGGGGGTGCTCCCATCATTGCAGAGGTGGCGAAGGAAATGGGCGCCCTCACCGTGGCCATTGTGACTAAACCCTTCCTCTTCGAAGGCAAGAAACGAATGAAGCAGGCTGAGGAAGGACTCATCAATCTACGGATGACCGCCGATACGTTGATTACCATCCCCAACCAGAGACTCCTGGGCATCAGCGGAAAAAGCATGTCCCTGTTGGAGGCGTTCAAGAAGGCCGATGATGTGCTGCTCCATGCGGCCAAAGGCATATCCGATTTGATCGCATTTCATGGCCTCATCAACCTCGATTTTGCCGACGTGAGGACCATCATGTCGGAGATGGGAATGGCCTTAATGGGGACAGGCATCGCATCGGGTGATAATAGGGCGGTGGAGGCAGCGCAGAAAGCTATCTCCAGCCCTCTCCTAGAGGACATCTCCATCGAAGGTGCCAAAGGGCTTCTCATCAATGTTACCGGCAATTCCTCCACAACGCTCAATGAGGTCAACGAGGCATCGGTACTGATACAAAAGGAGGCCCATGAAGACGCCAATATCATATTTGGGGCCGTCATCGACGAAAAAATGGGCGAAGAGATACGGGTGACGGTAATTGCCACCGGTTTTGGCAGGATGGAGGAGCGAATGCTTCCCCACCTGAAAAAGGTGTCCCCGATCTCCTTCTCACTCAGGGGCGACCTCGAAGTCCCCACTTACTTGAGGAAGGAAAGGGAAAAGTCCCAGGAGGTGAAGCCCGAGAAAATTGATGAGCTCTCCTCATATGATGAGGAACAATATGACATCCCGACCTTTCTGAGAAAGCAGGCAGATTAACCCATTTTATCCAGTGGGAGAGGGGCGTCGCGGACCGACTCGATGGACCGCCCCTCACGCAAAAAAGGCTCCTTTTCCCCAGGGTGAATATGTCTTGGAAACTCATCCAGAGGGCAAAAAACCGGCTTTCAGAAGAAAGAGGAACGATCCGCAAGGAGTGGAGTGCAAAGACTTCCCTTTGCCTCACCTTCCCAAACCGGTATTACACCGGTATGTCCAACCTGGGGTTTCAAACCCTCTATCACCAATTGAACCAATTGGAGGGCATCGTCTGCGAGAGGGCCTTTTTGCCCGATAGGGAAGAATTTCCCGAATATAGAAAAACGGACACGGCCCTCTTCTCCTTGGAATCGCAAAGACCCCTCTATGATTTCGATATCCTCGCCTTTTCCATTCCCTTTGAAAACGACTACCTCAACATCCTCACCATTTTGGAGATGGGCAAAATCCCCTTATTAAGGACGGCCAGAAGTGACTCTCACCCCGTGGTAATCGCGGGGGGTGTGGCCGTTTTTCTCAATCCAGAGCCCCTCTCCGATTTCTTCCACTCCTTTCTCATCGGTGAGGGGGAAGAGGTCCTCCCGGAGTTCCTGAGATGCTTCGACCAAGCCAGAGCCGAGGGAAAAACTCGACGAGATTTCCTGGAAAAAGCGGCCGCCATCAAGGGCGTTTACATTCCCCAATTCTATCAGGCCCGGTATTCCGATGAGGGTCCGATCAAAGGCTTCATACCCAAGGGTAACTACCCCAGGCGAATCCAAAGGAGGTGGGTCCGGGATATCAATGGCATACATACCATTTCTACCCTATTCACCCCCCGTACCGAGTTCAATGATATGGCCCTGGTTGAGGTGAATCGGGGGTGCCCGAGGGGATGTCGCTTCTGCGCTGGTTGTTTCATATACCGTCCCTTTCGGAATAGAACCTGGAAAGATCTAAAAAAGGACATCGAGGAGGGGTTAACCCATGAGGGGCGCATAGGATTGATGGGCTCAGCGGTTTCGGACCATCCCCATTTGGGGGAGATATGCCAATCGATCCTCGACCTTAAGGGAACCCTTTCCATTTCCTCCCTCAGGGCGGATTCCATTTCCGAAGATCTCATTGCACATCTCAAGGCGAGCGGGCATAAAACCATCTCCCTGGCTCCAGAGGCGGGTTCGGAGAGGCTCAGGCGAGTGATTAAAAAGGGGGTTAAGGAGATGGACTTGCTTCGTGCTGTGGAGACAATCGTAAAGGGCGGTATTCCCAATATTCGCCTCTATTTCATCATAGGCCTGCCGACGGAAACGGACCGAGACATCGATGAAATCGTCTCCCTCACCAGGCGAATAAAGCATATCTTCTTGAAGGTCGGCCGGGATCAAAAAAGGCTGGGTCGGATCGTGCTCAGCATCACTCCCTTCATCCCAAAACCCTCAACACCTTTCCAATGGGCACCCTATGAAGAGATCAATTCGTTGAAGCGTAAGCTAAAGGTCATAAAGAATGAACTCCGCGGTGAGGGAAACGTCCGGGTGATACACGATCTCCCAAAGTGGGGATATATCCAGACGCTGCTATCCCGTGGAGACAGACGGGTAGGAAAGATCTTATTGGCTGCACATCACAATGGTGGCAACTGGCGAAAGACCTTCAAGGAGATAAACCTTAATCCCGATTTTTATGTTTACCGGGAGCGGGATGTGTATGAAATCCTACCCTGGGACTTTATCGATCATCGGGTAGGCAAGGATTACCTGCGGAGGGAATATCTTGAAGCCCTGAGCCAAGGCAAGGAGTAGGGAAATATCCCATTGAAAACTTTCTCTCGCAAAGGATAAGATATCGACGATGGACGAAAAGCGTCTATTACAAGAGATAGAGGAAATAGCGGAGAAGCTCTCCATAGCGATCCGGTACGATGATTTGATGGGAATGGATTTCAAGGTTAAGGGTGGATTGTGTAACCTCAGGGGACAGAATGTAATCATCATGGACAGGAGAATGCCCCAAAGGGAGAGGATAGATCTTTTGGTTCGGGTGCTGAGCCAGTTCGATCTCTCTCCCATTTTCATGAAGCCATATATTCGTCTCATCATAGAACGTGCATCAGGGAGTTCGGACAAACCAAGCCCTGAGCATGGACCCCATAGAACTCTCTGAAAAACGGGGAGCAGATCTCTCAGCGGCAACCTATCACCTTGTTGAACTAAGAATTCAGACCGCATAACCGCAGCACCGCAACACTGCATAAACACAATACAGCGTTGGGATTCGCCGTGAAGATTGAAAAGATTTCCTTTTCAAGCCACGGGACAACAGTTATAGGGAAGCTTCATCTGCCGGATACGGAAAAGCCTCCCTGCGTAATCGTCTCCCACGGGCTCTTCAGCAGTAAGGAAAGCGAAAAGTACATCTCCCTCGGGGATCGATTTCCTCGAAAGGAAATATCCCTCCTCAGGTTCGACTTCAGGGGGTGCGGGGAAAGCGGAGGGAAAATCTCCGAGAGTACCGTATCTGACAGGATAGAAGATCTGACCATAGCCATTGAGTTCATAAGATCACACCCTCGGATCGGCACCCGAATTGGCCTCATGGGAAGCAGTTTAGGCGGTTACATCTCCCTGATCAAGGCCGCAGGGGAGGAAGATATCCGGGCAGTGGTGACGTGGGCAACTCCCTTCACCCTCTTTGGCCTTGAGGAGAGGAGGGGAGAAAGAGAGATGACCTCCTTGGGCCAGGAGTTCTTCCAGGACATAAAAACTCATGATATAGCCCCCATCCTGGGGAAGGTGACCAACTGTCTGGTGATTCATGGGGATCGAGACGAACTGGTTCCCGTGGAGCATGCCCGGATGATATATAAAGGCCTCAATGAGCCGAAAAAAATGGCCATTATCGAGGGAGGTGATCACAGGCTTACCCGTCCGGATCATCGCAAACAAGCCATGGAGATGACCCTGGAATGGTTTGAGACGTATCTGGAGGATCGAACGAGCAAGGCACTATATCACGGGGGGTGAACCATGCAAGTATGCCACCGGTGTGGAGAGGAGCTCAATATTGCCGATCGGGTTTCGAGAACCGCTACATGCCCTCACTGCGGCACCTACCTCCATTCCTGTCTCAACTGTTCCTTTCACGACCCCCATGCCCACAATCAGTGCCGCGAGCCCCAGAGCGAGTATGTCTCTGATCGGGAAAAGGCCAACTTCTGCGACTTCTTCACCTTCAGGGAATCGGAGCCCAGCGGAAAAAAGGAAGATGAGGTCGCCAAGGCCAGAAAAGCCTGGGAGGAACTGTTTAAGAAATAAGGCTGGGCTTCTCCAGAACGTAATGCCCTCGAAATAGAGACCCCTTTTCTTTATAATATGACACTGGTTGTCACGGAATCATTGTGGGAGTGCACCCGGCCCCAACAAGGCCAAATCTGATGCTTCAACGCTGAACTCGCAACAGTATGCCTCGCTCATGGAGGTTTTTGGGTAACTGCTTTTTTCCCATCATCCTATAGATCAATCACCCTCAAAGGCGCCAATAATTGCTTTCAAGATGGGATTGGTCAATGTTCCCGAGTAGGTCATGGGTCCTCTCTGTTTGCGGTTGGCGAGAATTGCGAAGGAAAATATTACACCGGTATTATCGAGGACAATATAGCCCACTTCCGTGTTAACGCCACTGACGGACAATGTCCCTGATTTGCTGAGGAGGTGTATCGATGTCGCCCTGTTGCTGAGTTGACATGTCCTACGATTGAGGATTGACGCAAACGTGGAGGCAAGGGCCGGATCCGTGGAGAAGTAATTCAGGGCCTTCACGAAATGTGAGGCGGAGAGGCGGTTCTTGGCTGAAAGGCCACACGCATCGTGAATAGACAACGCTTCAGCCGGTATTCCAATCTTCTCAACACAAAATCGTTTGATAACGGCGATCCCTTTCGCTCTCGTGCCGGGAGGAGAGCCGAAGATCGCCCCAAGATTCTTGTTGACCATTTCGGCAATCAGGTTATTGCTCTCCTGATTCATTATCCCTATGATATCCTTCAACGGTATGGATGAGATCCTGTCGAGCCTCCTGGCATCCGGTGGTGCTGTTCCCTTTCTGATTCCTCCCCCTATGGTAATGCCTGATGATTTGCAGGCCTCTTGAAAGAGGGTCGCAGCATAGAGACCCGGCCTGGATACCCCCAGCCGGAGATAGCGGTACCTCTTATCCCAATTCGTTACTGTTCCCCGAATGCTGTATTGATCCCCCCAGGAGAATTCTCGGTAAGTCATAACGGGCCTGCCCGGTCTTCCCGTCTTTTCCACCCTCACATCATATCGTAATCTCGCATAGGATGTTTCGGGGATGAGCCAGAGCCTCGGTGATGGACCACGCTCATCGATGCCAACATCGATGGTGTTGAAATTGACCGATAGGGCACAGGGTGGGGCATAGAAGTTACGGGCATGAGGAGCGTAACGATTCTTTTCCTCATCGAAGAAGGAGACATCATATACGATGTCCCCCCCAATACGATCAATTCCCTGCTTTTTTATCTCGCTTGCCGCAGACTGAAAGTCTTCCGGCATCAGAGCCGGATCGCCCCTTCCCACTAGGTATAGGTTTCCAGCCAGGGTTCCTTCCTCACTATTGCCGTCCGTCACAATGAATGTCTCAAATTGATATTCAGGACCCAGTTTTGCCAGAGCTACGGCTGCGGGAAATACCTTTATGGCTGAGGCAGTTATAAGGGGTCTTTCCGCATTGCGTTGATAAATAACCCGACCTCCGTCAACAGTTGATAGAGTAATTGCAACACGAACATCCCGAAAGGCCCTTTTCCGTACGACTCCATCAATACGTTCGTCGATTTTTCGTTGAAGCATCACCGCATATTCAGGCTCAATCGCCGCCGCAAGTGAATGCTGAAAAGGGATACTGATATGGATGAAAATGAGGAGAATAATGGGCAAGGTTCTGTTCTTCATAACCATTTTATAGCAAATTCTTGGCTATGATAACAGGGGATGATTGTAATCCCAACTGCATTTCGTTGATTAAAAAATAGTTTGAAAAGATGACATCTTTGGTTAAAATATGTGTATGTAAGAATCATCTCCAAAAAAGTTCATGGTCATAAAAGGATTCAAGTGAAGACATTTCTATCCTTATTTATTATTCAACAGAGAGAAAAGAATGTGAACCCCTGAATCCTCGACCCCCTTCTTGAAGTTGCCAAGATATCCCTTGCCCTATGACAGGGAGGACCACTATGACCAAAAAAAGCCTCATCCTAGTGCTCTTAATCTCCATTTCATGCCTCATTACCATCTCCCCCCTCTATGGGGACTTTAACTCCGCCGACTTCAATAAAACTTCAGAACTTCTAAGAATAACCCGTATCACGCCCTCCGGCAAGGATGTTCCTCCGGGCAGGCAGATCATCTTCAAGTTTAACATGGCGGTTGTGCCCGTGGGCCGCATGGAGCGAAGGCCGGAGGAGATTCCCATTACCATTACGCCCGAATTAAAGGGCCAGTGGCGCTGGTTGAATACCTCAAGCTTGGCCCTCCAACTGGGTGATCGGGAGAGGATGAGGTTTTCGACCAAATACACCATTCGGATTGAGCCCGCATTTGTTGCCTATTCCGGCGATAGGATGGAAGAGGGGCTTACTCACACCTTTATAACCCAGAGGCCCCGGATAGAGCATTTCTTTTTTCAAAATTGGAAGGCACCCGGACACCCGGTTATCTCCCTGTTTTTTAATCAGAATGTGCCAAAGGAGAGTATTCTTGCCCATGTCCATTTTTTTTCCCCTTCAGATGGGCGAAAGACCCCCGTTGTTGAAGGAGAGGAAGCGCCAAGCCATTACGGTACAGCAGTAAATGTCGAGCCCGAGAGAGAATTACCCCACGATAGGCGGACTCATCTGATCGTAACGCCCGGGATCGCCTCGGAGGAAGGGCCTGAGTTGGGCATTGAGTCCCGTACCGTTATCACCTTTCACACCTTCCCCGAGTTTCGTTTCCTGGGAATCCAAGGGTATGACAATAACGACAAGAAGATTATTCTCAGGCCAAACGAGATGAGTGATAGTGCATTCAGCCCCTTAAAAAGCTTCTCATTGTTATTCACGACGCCCGTCTCCCCCAGAATGGAAGGCCCGAAGCTCCGTTTCGTCCCCGATTTGGCCGGCGGCAGAACCGATTATAATCCCTGGGCGGATGCGCCGAAGGGTTCTTATTACATCCACATGCCCCATAAAAGGGGATATGAATATGAATTGCGACTGCCCGAAATCCTGCAGGCGGCCCGGGATTATCACCTCACGAGCGCACCTGATTTCAAGGACATTTTCGGGAGGACCTTGGAAAGACCCATCGATATCAGCTTCAAAACCAGCCATCGCCCTCCGGACCTGTATATCACGAATGAAATCTCGGTCCTGGAAAGGAATGAGGACACCCATCTCCCACTCATTATTACCAACCTCAACCGGATTGAGGCCAAGTATCGCCTCTTCGAGGGTCCTGATGACTACTGGTGCCTGCGGTATTTCAGATCTTGTCGTGGTGATTTTCATGCAAACAAAACCATCTCCGTGGAGACTGAAGCGGTTGAGGATGTCGCCTATGCGTTTCCCTTTAAGATCAGGGAGATCCTGGAAGGCCGGAGCGGCGCACTTGCGGGTATTTTCCAAACCGAGCCGACTGTGAAGGCCCGGTGTACCCGTAAGTTCTTCTCTCAGGTCACCAACCTGGCCGTTCACGCCAAGCTGGGGCATCACAACACCACCGTCTGGGTGACCAGGATGGACACGGGTGAACCGGTAGCGGATGCCGAGGTGGAATTGTTTCTCCATAACCAGTCAACCCCGGCGACCAGCGCGAGGACCGACCGGACGGGGCTTGCCCTGTTCAAGGGGACTATCGATATCGATCCCTATATTAAGCTACTGAAGGGAAATTTTCATGACACATTCGGCGTCATTCGCGTCTCCACCCCGGATGACTCTGCGATCCTGCCCCTTGTCTGGCAATTCTCCGATGGCTATTACTATTACGGGTTTAACGGGGATAACCGTGCCAAGTACTCCCATATGAGGGCTTGGGGAACGACAAGCCAGGGTATCTATAAGCCGGGGGATACGATTCAGTACAAAATCTATGTCAGGGACCAGGGCAATCGCAGGTTCATCCAGCCGAGGCTCTCCTCCTACAACCTGGAGATCATCGATCCGACGGGCAAGGTTGCCCATCGAGAGGAAAACCTGACCCTTTCCGCATTCGGGGCCCAGCACGGCTCCTTTCGGGTGCCTCAAGGGGCAATCTCCGGCTGGTACCGGTTTAAGCTGAAGGCCAACTTCGGTAAAAAGCCGGTATTGCACCCTCTGCGCGTCTTAGTGACGGACTTCACCCCTGCCCCCTTTAAGGTACAGGCAGACATTACGGGGCAACTCTTCAAGATCGGCGATCGGGTCGAAATCGAAACCGGGGCCCGCCTCCACTCCGGCGGTCCCTACGGCAGGGCCCATGCCAGGGTGACGGCAGCCATTCAATCATCCTATTTTCGGTCCCCTTATCCGCTCATGGGGAAATTTCGCTTTATGGATTACGATTATGACACCGAAAAGCGGCAGGTCTTCCAGGAGGAAAGGGAACTCGACGAGAGAGGAGATCTCCTTTCCACGTTTATATTGGGGGATAGCGGTGTTATTTGCGGGACATTACTGATTGAGAGCGCTGTGCGGGATGATCGGGGCAAGTATATCGCCTCCTCATCCACTGCCAAATTCATGGGGCGTGACCGCCTAGTAGGCCTCTATCACGAAGGGTGGCTCCTCAAGGAGGATGAGGAGACCAAATTCCAGGTCGTGGTTGTTAATGAGAAGGGTCAACCGGTTGCCGGGACGGAGATCAATGTCAACGTCGAATATGATCGCGTAACCGGTACACGGGTCAAAGGGGCTGGAAACGCCTACCTCATAAAATACCATCATACGCGGGAAAAGGTGAAGAGCTTTAGGCTTACCTCCAAGCTTGAACCCCTCACGTGCACATTTATCCCTCAGGAACCGGGTTCCTACTATATCACCGCCAGTATCAGGGATACCGCAGGCCGACCCCACTCGGTTAGCATCAGAAAATATGCGGCAGGCAAGGGCCGGATCCTGTGGGAGATGCCAGATGATAACAGCCTTACGATCATACCGGCCCAGGAGGAATATAGGGTGGGTGAACGGGCCAGGTTCATGGTGAAAAACCCCTATCCCGGCGCCCGGGCACTCATTACGATTGAGCGCCTCGGGGTCATGAGAAAATGGACCGAGGTCTTCTCGAACAACACACCCATCATTGAATTTGATATTGAACCCGATTTCGTCCCGGGATTTTATCTCTCCGTACTGGTCCATTCTCCACGGGTAGAAAAGCCGCCTGATGATAGTACTGTGGACCTGGGAAAGCCCACCTGTAGAATTGGCTATCTAACCGTAACCGTAAATGATCCCTACAAGAGGCTCTCGATTGTCGCAAAGACGGATAAGGAGATCTATGGCCCGAGGGAGAGGGTGGCCCTTGAAATGGACGTCTCCGACATCCACAAGAACTATCCCGGGGCCGAATTGGCTGTTGCCGTGTTGGACGAGGCCGTCCTGGATCTGATCCAGGCTGGGACGGAGTATTATGACCCCTATAAGGGATTCTATACGCTCGAGGGCCTGGATATGCGCAACTACAATCTCCTTTTCCGCCTTATCGGTCGCCAGAAGTTTGAAAAGAAGGGGGCAAATGCCGGTGGAGGCGGCGGTGGAGTGGATTTCAAGATGCGCGGCCTCTTTCAGTTTGTGACCTATTGGAACCCGGAGATCCATCCCGATGAAAACGGCCATGCCTCGGTAGCGTTCGATTTACCCGACAACCTCACCGGTTGGCGGGTTTTGGCCATGGCCGTGACCAGGGATGATCTGATGGGCCTGGGCCAGACGCGCTTTGTGACCAATAAGTTCACCGAGATCCGGCCGGCCATTCCCAATCAGGTGACCGAGGGAGACTCCTTTGAGGCGGCCTTCACGGTTATGAACCGGACCGATACCCGCCGCCGGTTGAGCGTAACCATCTCAGCCGAGGGAGAAGGCGTGGAGGCTATCCCGTTTGAAGGGGAAATCGTGGCCGATCCATACGTGCGCAATAGGGTACGCTTGGGGGTTACGACGAGGAAAAGCGGAGAGGTGATCTTAAAAGTTCGAGCGGGAGACGAGCTTGATCAGGATGGCCTTATTATCCCCCTTAAAATATTAAAGAAGCTGGCGGTTGAGGCTGCCGCCACCTATGGAACCACCACTGCTGAGCGGGCCACCGAACGATTCGAATTTCCCCAACACATGCGTACGGATACGGGCAGGGTATCGGTCATCGTCGCTCCTGCCATCATCAGCTCCCTGGAAGGGGCATTCGCGTATATGAAGGAATACCCGTATTGTTGCTGGGAACAGAAGCTCTCAAAGGGCATCATGGCCATGCACTATCGTAACCTCAAGCCCTATATGATCACGACGTTCGAGTGGGAGGATGCGAAGGATGTTATCCTCAAAGTGCTCTCTGACGCACGCTCATTCCAGGCGCCAAACGGCGGCATGTGCTACTATCTTCCCCAAGACCAGTACGTCAGCCCCTACTTGAGCGCCTACACGGCACTCGCATTTAACTGGTTGAAGGGAAGCGGATATGGCCCTGAGCCCGATGTGGAGGAAGCCCTTCATACATACCTGTTGGGCATGCTGCGCCGGAATATCTTTCCAAGCTTCTTTACGCCGGGCATGTCTTCCACCGTGCGCGCCGTGGCCCTAGCCGCCCTTGCCCAGAACGGAAAGGTCAAACAGCACGATCTTGAACGGTATTTGCCCCATCTGGAGTATATGGACCTCTTCGGCAAAGCCCACTATCTCCTTGCTGCCGCCTATTTGAAAGGAACGGAAAAAATTCAAACCCAAATCTATGATATAATCATGGCCCATGCTAATGAGACCGGGGGCAAGGTTATCTTTACTGACAGCATCTACGGCGAGAACATCAGGGGCGGCTTCGGGCGCATCCTCACATCCGGGATCAGGACCAATGCGGCGATTTTGAGCTCCATTCTCGCTATGGAAGAGGGACATGTTGCATTTGGTGAATCCGGCATGGCCCCAAAGAAGGGGGAGTTCCTCTCTACGGATACGGCCTTTAAGATCGTCCGCTACCTGACCCAGTCGCGCAAGAGCAGGAACCACTGGGAAAACACCCAGGAAAACGCCTTTTGCATGCAGGCATTGACGGCATTTAGCCGTGTTTACGATAAGGATGTCCCGCGCTACACGGTCACGGCCTCAATGAATGGAGAGGAATTCGGTAATGCCTCCTTTCAGGATTTCCGTGATCCCTCCGTGGAACTTGAACGCCCGGTTAGGCAGGGTGATCCGGGCCGAAAAACCGAAGTGGTCCTTACGAAGAAGGGCCAGGGGAGGCTTTACTATGCAGCCCGATTGTTCTACTCCCCCTCCGAACTCAGGCGTGATCCCATCAATTCGGGCATCGAGGTACACCGTGAATACTATCTGGAGAGGGACGGGAGATGGATCCTCTTAGAGGACCCCATGCTCATGAAACAAGGGGACCTGGTGAGGGTAGATCTCTTCGTCTCACTGCCTTCGGCCAGAAATTTCGTGGTCGTGGCTGACCCGGTTCCCGGCGGCCTGGAGACGGTTCATCGCGATCTGGCCACGGCCTCCCAGGTAGACGCAGAAAAGGACGCCGGAACCTATGCCGGATCATCCTGGTGGTATAAATACGGCGACTGGCACGCCTTTGGATATACCCGCTGGAGCTTTTACCACAGGGAGGTGCTCCACCATTCGGTCCGTTTCTACTCCGACTATCTCCCGGCCGGCAACTACCATCTCTCCTATGTTGCTCAGGCCATCGCGCCGGGGGAATTCTCTGTTATGCCCCTGCATGCGGAGGAGATGTACGATCCCGATGTATTCGGCCAGGGCGTTCCGGTTGAATTGAAGGTGGAAAGGGGCCAGTAGACGTGATTTCAAAACCAGTTCCGTAAATTATGTATTCAGATGGGAGTCTTTCTCTTTTGCAAATGGGCATGAGGTATACAGTAAAGCTACTGCTGTTGTTCATCATTGGCAGTATCTTCTGCCTCGTCCTGCTCACCGTCTTTACCTTTACATGTGCGGTCCGGCCCCTGCCCGAGTCCCTTTCCAATCCCTCGGAGGGCCAAACCTATGCGGATATACTCGATCGGCACGGTTATCTCCTCTCCATGACCAAGAGGAACAGGCTCAATCACAGGACTATTCCCCTATGGAAGATCCCCGAACTCCTCGCGACCGCCTTTATCCTCGCTGAGGATAAACGCTTTTATGAACACCACGGCGTTGATTGGCTGGCAAGGGGCAAGGCCTGCCTGGATAATATCAGGGCGGGGAGGATTGTAAGGGGGGCCAGCACCATCACAGAACAGTGCATCCGCATTCTCCACCCAAGGCCCAGGACCTTTTTCACCCGGTGGGTTGAGACCCTGGAGGCCTATCAACTGGAAAGCGCATTTTCAAAGGATGAGATCCTGGAATTTTACCTGAACCAGGTCCCCTTTTCCCATCAATGCCGGGGGGTCTTTGAGGCTTCTAACCTCTACTTCGGCCGCACCTTGGACACCTTAAATATCCGGGAAATACTGACCCTTGCCGTAATGGTTCGGGCCCCTTCCCTTCTCAGCCCCCTGAGGAAAGGGCATTATATTAGTGGCGACTTAAACAGAAGGGTGAACCACTTGGCAACGATAATGAAAAGCATGGGGCTTATCCCAAAGGATGCGCTCCAAAAACAAGGGCCACTGGACCCAAGCGGTGTGAAAATCCACACCGACGCCCCTCATTTCGTCAGATATATAAAAAGGGCCTTCCCCGAGGAATATCGATCCCATCCGCGTCTCATTACGACCATTGACGGCAACCTCCAGACCAAATTATATCGACTTCTAAGGGAATCGCTCAAATCTCTGAAGGGCAAGAGGGTGCAAAACGGGGCCATCCTCGTTCTTGATCATCAAACCGATGAAATCCTGGCCTGGGTGAATGGAAGCGAGTTTTTCTCTTTAGAGGAGGGGAGCCAGATTGATGCCATCCTGACGCTGCGGCAGCCGGGCTCGACCCTCAAGCCATTCCTCTATGCCCTCGCCCTTGAGAACGGCTATACGGCGGCCTCGATAATACCGGACATTCCCCTGTTCCAGCCCGTTGGACATGGGCTCCACAACTTTAGGAACTATAGATCGCAATACTACGGGCCCGTGCGTTTACGGTGCGCTCTGGGCAATTCCCTGAATGTTCCCGCAATCCGAACCATCGAGAATCTGGGGGTAATCCCTTTTCTGGATATGCTCCATCAACTCGGATTTGAGAGCCTTAATCAGGATGCCAACTATTACGGCGAAGGCCTGGCGTTAGGGAACGGGGAAGTATCATTATTCGAATTGGTGCGGGCCTATAGTGTTCTCGCACGGTCAGGGGTTTATCTCGAGCCCAAATTCTTCCTGCCTGACGACCGACACCTGCAGGAGAGGAGAATTTTCTCGCCCGAATCCTGTTCCATCATCGCCAACATTCTCTCCGATCCCTCTGCTCGTCTGTTGGAATTCGGAGGATCGGGCCTGCTCGATTTTCCGGTCCAGGCAGCGGTAAAAACCGGTACATCTACCGATTACAGGGATGCTTGGGCCATTGGTTTTAATTATGGGTATACGGTCGGGGTCTGGATGGGGAACCTAGACTACCAGCCGATGGATGAAATCACAGGCTCACGGGGTCCTGCTCTAGTCTTGCGGTCCGTTTTCCATGAGCTCAATCAACACCGGGAAACCTCTCCCCTCTTTTTAAGCCGTTCTTTGCAACCGATTAGGATATGCGCCCTATCCGGGAAGCCGGCTTCTCCTGATTGCCCTCATGTGATAACCGAATGGTTCCGGAAAGAGCACATACCACAGGAACCGTGCAATTGGCATCAAAGGGAGGGTGAGGTCATTGTACCCCGGCTGCCTTACCAATATCATGATTGGATGGAAAATAGTGGACGATCTCCCTCAGGATCAGACTTTCCTCTTCCATCCGTCGATGCCATGAGAACTCGAGAGGGACATATGCCGCGACAGGGTCAAAAGGTCATGGGCGAGGCTGAGCCTGGAGTTCTCATGGCCCAGCCTGTTTCCGGTCTGCACGTCGCTCTGGATCCCAGGATCCCTGATGATTTAGAGAGATTTCCCTTTATGATAGAGGCTCCCCGTCCCATTGAGAGGGTGGAGTGGTTTTTAGATAATGAGCGATTAGCTACTACTGGGCCTGACATTGGCCGATATTTATGGAACCCGAAGAGAGGCTTCCATACGGTTTATGCCAAAATAAAATTCAAATATGAAGAACAAAACTATCAAACGCCCAGGGTTTGCTTTTGGGTAAAATAATCATATATGTTTGCCTTGACCCGGCAAATCCCTCTCCCCCACCCCTTACTGAGAAGCTCTTCCTCACTTACCCCTGCTTCATCGCTTATCTTTATTCAATCAATGTTTTTTCCTACCGAGACCCCCCAAAAAAAGGGGATCAGTCCTTTAAAAAGGACAAATTCTTGCTATGTCAATGAATGAATAGTTGGGGATAAAGATCACACAATCGACGTTTGACTTTTCTCTTGTTGATGATATCTTTGGAGGCGGTTGAAGGTGTCCGTTTAATCGTCTTTTTCTTTTTGGGATGAAGGGGCGGGAATTAATGAGAGCAAAATTGTATCAATTCAAGGGCTGACGACCCATTACCTCCTGTTACTGGTCCATGAAAGCACAAATCACAATACTAACAGGTGTCCTCGCAGCAATGTTCTTAGGCTTCGGATGTGCACATCCAAGCGGGAAAACAGAGGTACAGCTTCCGAAGAACGAAGTCATCAGGATTGCAGAAGCTAAAGCTAGATTGGAGGGATTTGATCTTCAGGAGTACAATATGACCGGATGCCACTACGAGTTCACGGAGAAAGATAACACATGGACCGTTTTCTTTCAACTGAAACCTCCGACACCACCCGGAGGGCACTTTACGGTCTACGTCGATGACCAGACCAAAAAGGCGACATTGATGCGCGGAAAATAGAACACCCAACAAGCCGGATGTAGGCGACCCTTCGACAAGCTCAGGGCGCCTGATCAGCAACGTTCACGACGCAGCTCTTTTCAAGCCTATATGTGTGGCGTCTTCTTGGAATGCGTCATACAAGGACGGAAAAAAGGGTGAACAGTCGGTTTCTATTGAACTATGGGGGGCACTTCGAACAAATAGACCTGAAGAGTGTGGTACTCAGGTAGCGGTCTCCCCGGTCAGGTAA
>SMTZ1_10002479_pt1 | contig 18599 bp, 13 predicted proteins | sample DeeMarSWOR136_30_FD_25667 | JGI IMG/M metagenome (IMG submission 25667)
TTCAGGGGTGCGATTCCCATGGTAAGCGCCAGAGCGATAGGCAAAAAATAGACAATTGGCGCGGCCTGACTGAAGGTGAGCCCCACCATTACCACAATAGTAGGCGCGAGACCCACGCAAGACAGAAAAGACTTGTTCCAGCGATCTCCCATCCACCCCATCCCGAGCATCGAAAGGATGGAACCGAAAGCAAATAGACTGACCAAAAACGCACCGGTAGCCTCGCTTATCCCCCTCCACACCACAATGGGGATGAAGTGGGTATTCAATGCAACGGTCACAAACAATCGTAGAGAAATCGTCCCCATGAGCATCCAATACGTTACGGTGCGCAAGGCCTCCTTGACGGTAAAATCAGAATATGCAGGTTCTGAGGCTGTGGGATCGGACCCGGGAAGTTCGGTCTCACGGGGTGGCTTCCCGTCCGGGTGAAGTCCTATCGCTTCGGGAGACCGGTGAATAGGCAGTGATGCTGGCACGGCGACCATCAGAATGATCAGCCCGGCAGCAACTGCACCCATTCGCCACCCGAAGTTCAGTATGATGTAGGAGAGCAATGGGGCCAAGATCATCCCACCCACACTCCCTGCGGCACTGATCCAGGAGAATCCCACGCCCCGGTGGCGGATGAACCAGTTATTTATCGCCGTGGATATGGGATGGTGAAAACCAGCATTGTAACCCAGGGAAACGATAAAGACATAGATGACAAAAAACGACCAGTAACTATTCGTTGTGGCAAGAAGAATGAGGCCGAGTCCTGTCATACTCGCCCCGGCAAAAATCAGAACCCTGGGACCAAACTTGTCTATCAGATGACCAACGATAGGACCTTCAAACCCTCCTTCAAGGCGGGAGCAACCGTAGAGGAGGGAAATAGCGGCGCTGCTGGCCGCGAAGTCGCGCTTCAGGGGCAGAAAGAAGATGGTGAAACTGTAGTATAAAGTCCCGCTTCCAACGGCAAAAATGAGGGATCCGAGAATGACGATCCACCAGCCGTAGAAAATTCGACCTTTCAGTGAGCCAACGATGCGAGATGGGAGGGACTGCAGAAAACTGCTGTATGACATGGATCGCATCTTATAGCCTCTCGGCTACAGATTGCAACATGTTTGGGGTTTCTGGTTTCTCTTATCACGGATCTCAAAATATGTGGTTTGAAAACATTCTTTGACGTTTTCGGACTCCAGATAGCAACCTTCCTCCGTGCCCTCAGAAACGGTATTCAAGCATTGTAAGATCTTATCGATGCCCGTGACATTAGTGGGGCACATCAGTAACTCCAAGAGGTCGACAAGCGATTGCCGAACTGACGGAAAACCTTAGCTGTCTGTGATCCGGGAAATGAAAGGCAACCAGACTTCAATGAGTAAACAAGAAAGGTAGGAGGCAAAACAATGACCCTACCTTTCTTGTCTGTTTCAAGATGTATTCGCAAGCCTTGGCGACATCGCATCCTATTGATTACATCACAATTCTATCGTGAATTAGGAATCGCAAAATTCCCTGTTGCAGTTAGATATCACAACTAGGGCGATCACAACAACCAGTTATCCAATCAGCACGGATAGAAATTCGTTCGGGGAAAACAAAAGCCTGACGTTCCGGGAAGCCGCTAGCTCGATCAAACACCAAAGGCGGGATTCGCCTTCCCACGCAGTAGCGAAAGAAGGAGCTTGACAACAAGCGGCCTCATAGAAGAATCAAACGCCCTGAATGGCCAGAGAAATTGGACTAAAACCAGCCAAAAGGCTGGGCTACACAATTTATTCCAACCGGAGAAAAAGAGAAAGAAATCTCGCCTGCGGTCTCTTTCCTGCACAGGTATTTGTGGTCTGCTAGAATTGAACCTATCGACAAAACCAAAGCATCCGTGAGCGTGGGACGAAAACCCTTGGCGAGTGGTGCAAGGAGGCGCGAAACGGCAAGACCACTCCGGTGCAGAGACCTCGCCATGAAGTGGACTTTGTGGCCCGGGCCAAAAGTGAGGAAGAAGAGATCGCTGAACATGCCGAGATCCAGCTGGGCCTGGCCAAAAGATGGAACCTTTAAAATCCGCTTCAAAGAAGCATAACCACGGTTATCGATGAGACCAAACGATCTACCTTTGTTTCCCGAGCGATGCTGGAAGATACTTTTACGGTGTCAAATTCAAGGGCACGAAGGCGTATCCAAGCTTTATGAATTCGACATCATCGTTGCCTCCGACAACGCCCAGATCCACCTCAAGGGAGTCTGCAGAAGCCCGCCACCCTAACCACTAAGGGTGGCGATCAGGACCTCCCATCCATGGGGCCGTGGGTTCCACGCCCATGAGGCTCTCAAACACTCAGCTATATTCAGGAACTGCAACTGATGGCTAGCCCTTGAATTTGAGGATTTCCCTTTCGACTATTTGCTTCCACGAACTTCCTGGTCTGTCTTTCCACTGGTACGGTAAATCGATAATCTGACCTCTTCTTTTGAACGAAGGGGCGCAGCGCAGCGCATCCGCCAGGATCTGTTGGTGTTTTCGCCGAGCCCGTGGTCGGCCAAACGTTTGGCCCACCGGGTGATTGACAAAGACCGCCCTGGGCGTTCTTACCCGCGTCATAATGTCGCGGACTGTGCCAATAGACAATGTTGAAATATCCTGAGCTTCGATGAGGTTGGAGACGAGACCCACGGTCTCGTGGCAGTAAGGTCAGTAGGGTAAGAATACAGCCAAATGCACGCGCTCCCGCGCCAGCTGACGCGCCAAAACTGGGGCCAGCTTTTCTTCAATTTCCCTGTAAAGACGGATCCCACCGTAGATCGAAAAATGAAAAGGGACCACGCCACCGATAAGACCTTGATCGGCAAGCGCCCTCAGAGCCCGTCTGGGAAAGACGGTTTCCGGGTCCTTACGGGCAGCGGTGCCAAAGGGCGATCGGTGATCGACGTGCAAGTTCGTGACTGCGGGATCGGAGGATATCCTCCGATAGCTCGCATCCCCTAAACGCGGAAACGGCCGCTGACTTCCCTCGCGGATAGCTCCGCTGGTGATGAGCGCTACGCGCATTTCGTGCAAGGGACGTGACAAAGGGTGCCAGGCTGGCTTTTCGATACGCTTTAATTCTCGTGGTGGCTCGGGCGTCCTTCTTCGCGCGATTATGGACAAGTAATCAAGAGGCATGATATTTCTCCTTAAGAGCAGGCTGGCCTCCCACCGGTGGATCACTCCAGCCTACTGATCTTGGCTCCTCAATTTTGGTCTCGGGATTGGTTCCTTCCGAATTCAGAAATCCACAACCCGAAATTTTACCCAAGTCCCAGGCCTAGGCTGCTCTTTCCCACTTGTCGATGTCGACATCCCAACCCTTGGTCTTGGAAAGATCCAGGGCATTTCCCTCGGGGTGCCGGAAGCGGAGCTCGGCGTATGGCCTCTCGGCGGGACGGGCCTTCACCGCGACAACGCATAGTTCTGGAAAATCATCTGCACCCCTCTCCGTCCCACTTCCACTTCCTTCACCAACTCATCGTCAACATAGACAGTACTGCTGTCTGGCTGCTCGAGCCCAGCAATCAAGCGGAAACTGGTGGTCTTGCCACAGCCGGAGGGCCCCACCAGAACCAGAAATTCCCCGTCACGGATCTCGAGGCTCAGATTGTTTGCCGCCAGGACATTGCCAAATCTTTTGGTCAAGCCCTTCAAGCGCACCTTCGCCAGACTCCCTCTGATATGTGTATATTCCTCGATTATGCAACAGTTGCCTCAGGCTGCCTCTCTACCAAGACCGAAATTACTGCTTTTGGTTTTCTTTTCTGCCGCCCGAGACAACCATTATGACAAGCAAATCCAAGCGCAGTTGTTCCATCCTACTAAGACTATGATTAAGGGTCAAGTTTCTCATCATTATTGCCCTCTTTCTCTGTCTTAGCAAGGTAAGGAATGCAAGATGCATGCGAGATCTTGTGCCAACGTCGATTCTGTTGATTGTCGTCTCAAATAGAAAGTTCCTTAGCTACTATCTGTCGACACTTCGATGATTTTTCCAGCTCTCTTTCTTCCCGTTCGACATTCACCGCGTATTTGTCTATTCCCACTAGCTGTCTGGTGCCCCAACACCTCCCCCATCTCCTCGAAAACTGTGCCTATTTTATCCCCAACCCACCAAAAACACCTAACCCTACTTGGTCACCACTTTGCACAAAATATCCCCCCATTGTGACATCAACTTAGTGCAATATGATACGATGGTAGCGCCATTGTGTATAATGGACGTATAATCCCAAAAAAGGGGAAGGCGAATTGCCTAACCCCTCGAAATCATTGGCGCGCCCAGGGTGACTCGAACACCCGACCTACGGATTCGTAGTCCGTCGCTCTATCCAACTGAGCTATGGGCGCGCACATCAAAACCTAGCATCTTTTCGTGTGAGGGTCAAGGCGCCGTCGGCGCAGGGGTTAGAGGGGTACAAAGTCTTATGAAGAACTCTCCTGAGGAAGCTGCTGTGGCGCTCTGGGGGGCCTTGGAGGTTGTGGACCTTGTACTATTTGTACTTGAGCTAGCTTGATGAAAGCACGTCCGAGATGGTTCTCAATAATCTTTGTAGCCGCTGTTGCTGAAAAAGTATGCATTGCGGCATGATAAACGGTCAGTACCTTATCTTGCAGTTGTTGATCTTTCTCTAACAATACTACTCTCATTCCCTTAGATTTAAGAAACCGGGCATCTAGGGGGCGCCCATGTGTTCGCCAATGCTCATGTTTAGCCAGTTCCGTCGCTATCAACTTCGAAAGCTCTCTTCGTCTTCTAGATCGACGCAACATCCATCTGGCGAGCCAATCCGAAACCAACTCCTTTGAAAGAGCGAGGGCATGCTCACACTGCTCCAATAAGGCTGGACCATATTGCTGAAGACTGGGTATCCAAACCGCCAAATTCGTTCTATTTTCCGCATACTCTCTCTTTGCCCGCGCAAATTGATCCAATATTGCTTGAGCTGGTACTGACTGGACTCCTAAAGAGGTTTGAAGCTGAAATTGTGGATCAATTGGTCCCAAATAAGACTGACGTCCCATTATAATTTTATCTGCTGCACAAGCCAGGATCGTCGCAGCAGACATTGCTTCGTGTGGAATGATAACACGTATATGCTTGAACTTATCCCTGAGGTACTTCACGATAGCCTCGGTTGCCTCTGCTCGTCCACCTGGGCTATGCATTATCAAATCAAGATCAGTTCCCTGTAAACCATGAATTACCTCCATGAATCCCTCAATGTCCTCATTCGTAATACTCAAGAGTTCCGGAGGCACCCTGGGTTTTTGCAGATGTCCCGCCGCATATAGGATTACATTACGGCCTGTGTATTCAAAAAGTTCGCCAAGCGCTTCGCGACGGATTTGGTCAAAAGCGGCCCTATCACCTTGGCGTTGTAGTTCCTGCAACCTTGCCAGTAAGTTACCCCAGGTTGGCAACGAGTGGACTCCGTGCGTTACGAACTAGTCTGATTTGAGGTTGTAATGAAATCCAGTGGCTTTGTAGCCTCAAAATATTCTTTCATTGCAAGTTCAATATCTTCATATGCACCATAAACCTCGAGCACCTCCGCAATTCCCGGAAATTCTTCTTGTCCCTGTCTGATCAAATCCTGTAATTCACTTGGGGTGCTCCTCCGGTGTTGGCGGCTTTTTACTTTTTTCATAATATTCCTCCGCGCTAAATATAACTCAGCTAGCGCTCCACTTCAATCAAATTCAAGCAAAAACCGCGCCACTGACCAGCACTGGAATTGTAGAGTATGTAACAAAGTTAGCAAAATGACAGCTGGCCGGTCAAGAAGAATCCTTCCACCTGCAAATGGTAGCATAGTTCTACATAATGGACATATGGAAACAAAAAAGGAGAATGTGAACTACATAGCCCCCTAAGACCATCGGCGCGCTCTAGTGCACACGCTAGCACCTTTTACTAGTACGGTCAAGTTCTCTCCCGGCAAACTCGTGCGCCCCTTGGTAGCCGACCGGGTTACCTACGTCAAATCCTTTCCCTTCTAATACCTTTCCAATCACACCGCGCTCTTCACAGATCATCTGTAAGGCAGGAGTGTCATCCCACTCAGTGTCTTGGGGCTTCGCCCTCTCGAGATAGGAGAAAAAGTGAGGACCGAGAATCCACCTCCCCACCCCCTTCATAGTCGTTTCTCCGTCTCTAACCATAAGCGGACTTTCTCGCTTGCCCGAGGTGCGGCGCACCCGCACTATTCCCCCCTCCAGCTCCGTCCCCTCGATAATTCCCACGTTACCAAATCCACGTGCCTCCTCGGATCCCAACGGAAGCACCCCCACAATGTCTCCGCCAAAGCGCTCATACGCAGAGATCACCTGAGTCAAGGCGGGCTGCGCGCCAAAGAGAATAAAATCAGGCATCATCAAGGCAAAGGGTTCGTCTCCTACCAGTTCTTTCGCCCTGTACACTGCATCGCCCGACCCCAAAGGCGCCGGCTGGTTAACGAGGGTTACACGCAGAGGGCCAAGACCGCCCCCCTGCCCTTCCCGCTGCAGGTCGTGCTCCCACTCTCCTGATTCAAGATACCGCCGTAAAGCTTCTTTCCCTTCGCTTATGACTACACCAATCTCCTCAAGACCAGAGAGAGCCGCCTCGACGACGGCGTGGAAGATCATGGGCTTCCCACCAACAGGAAGCATTTCTTTGGGTTGGCCCTTCGTCAGGGACGCCATTCTGGTCCCCAGGCCTGCAGCAGGAATAACGCCTTTTGTAATTTTCGTCATCCTTGTCAAGGCAAAAAAATGGCGGAGAGAGAGGGATTCGAACCCTCGGTACCCCTTTCAGGGTACACTCGCTTAGCAGGCGAGCGCCTTCAGCCTCGCTCGGCCATCTCTCCGCGCTCTGTATTGTATCCCAGTTGAAGACTCGCTGGCAAGAACAAATGGCGGAGGGAGAGGGATTCGAACCCCCGTCTCCTTTCGGGAGAAGCGGTTTTCAAGACCGCCGCCTTAAGCCGCTCGGCCATCCCTCCACTCCCGATACTACGACGGAACTACGATCTTTTCAATTCCTCCCATGTACGAACGCAAGACTTCCGGTATTGCGACGCTTCCTCCCTCCTGTTGATAGTTCTCAAGGATTGCAACCATCGTCCTTCCCACTGCCAACCCCGATCCATTGAGTGTGTGGACAAATTCCGTTCCCTTGCCCCCCTCCCTACGAAAGCGGATGTTCGCCCGACGGGCCTGGAAGTCCACGAAGTTACTACAGGACGATATCTCCACATAGGTACCCTGACCAGGACACCATGCTTCTATGTCATAGGTCTTGGAGGCTGCGAATCCAAGATCGCCCGTGCAGAGCTCAACCACCCGATAGTGTATGTTCAATCTACGGAGGATCTCCTCGGCGTCTGATGTAAGCCTTTCCAACTCATCATAAGAGGTCTCGGGAGCGCTGAATTTAACCAGTTCCACTTTGTTGAACTGATGCTGACGAATGATACCTCTCGTGTCTCTCCCGTAGGATCCTGCTTCTCTGCGAAAACACGGTGTGTAGGAGCAATACGAGATAGGAAGATCGCGCTCAGCGAGGATCTCATCACGATAGATATTGGTTATGGGGACTTCGGCAGTCGGGATAAGGAAGTACTCGATCCCATCGATCTTGAAGAGTTCATCCTCGAACTTGGGCAACTGTCCAGTCCCAATCATGGCATCCCTGTTAACCATGAAGGGTGGTAGAACCTCCTGGTAGTCGTGATCTTTTGTGTGCACGTCGAGCATGAAGTTTATCAGAGCGCGTTCCAGTCTAGCTCCCAGGTCTCTGACCAGGGTAAACCGAGCCCCAGCTAGCTTCGCTCCCCTTTGAAAATCCAAAATCCCCAGGGCCTCACCGATGTCCCAGTGTGCCTTTGGCTCGAAGGAGAACGCCGGCGGGGACCCCCATTTCCTCACCTCAACGTTATCGTCCGCTCCTGTACCCGGGGGAACTGATGCATGCTGTAAGTTGGGAAGGAGAAGGAGAAATTCTCGCAACTCATTCTCCTTCTTCCTTAGTTTTGCGTCCAACTCCTTGATCTCCTGGGAGGTCTGACGCATTTGGATAACCAACTCCTTGGCCTCCGGTCCCTCCCGTTTCATCCTGCTGATCTCATCTGAAACCTGATTTCGTTGGTTTCGCAGCGCCTCAACCCGTTGAATCAGCTCCCGGCGTTCCCCGTCCATTGCCGTGAAAGGCGCCAGGTCTACCTCCGTACCCCGTTCGGCCAGTTTTTCAGTCAGCAGTGTCACATTTTCTCGAACGAACCGTACATCCAACATGTGCTTCCCTTCCGCTGTCTCTCGGCCGCTCTATACAGTAAAACAGAAAAGCTGCCATTGTCAAACGAGATAGATGAGATCTGTGAAAGAGTCCACTTCACTGCTCAGAAAGCTTTTTTCGGCCATTTGAAAGCTCACTTCGCTGCACTTCCAACTCGCCATTCGGGCTCAGACGGAGAATTTATGAATCGAAGGACGAAGAAATTGGTAGCAAAAAAATCTTTACCCCGTTGTTGAAAATGTTGACATCAGAGACGTGCCCAACTCTCCGGATATGAAAAGGCCTCCCAGAAATGAGTCTACTTTCTGGCTCAACTACGGGGTGAATTCGCGTTCAGAGTACTTTGGCAGTTTTCCAGAAATCTCTAGATTTGATATCATCTTGCGGGAGGCGGAAAAAGTTCCTCCATGCACTACAATACTGAATGGAAGGCTGGCGAATGTCATGAACGAAAATGTAGCCGCTGTCATTGCTAAGTCGGACACTTCTGGCTGGAAGAAAATCGAGGTGGAGTTTGGCGATGATTTTCTCGAGATATTGGTTCCACCCGACTGTGTCATCCTCAGAATGAAGAAGATGCCGCCCCTTGCCCATACGACAGAAGAAATTACGCATGCCTTGAATAATCCCATAGGCTCACCAACCTTAGATGAGATTATTCGCCGCAAGGGTAAACCCGTCGATAAGCTGACGGTTTGTGTTACTGTCTCCGATATTACCCGCCCCGTACCATACAAAGGAAAAACTGGCATCCTGCCTCCACTCCTGGAGATCATCGAAGGTGTAGGCGTCAAGCGAAACAACGTCGTGATCGTCGTTGGCAACGGTATGCACCGCTCCAGCACTCATGATGAAAAGGTCGCTATGTTTGGTCCGGACATTGTGGACAATTATCGATTCGTTGACCATGACTGCGAAGATCTGTCTTCGCAGGTCCTCGCCGCCCACACAACCAAAGGTACCGAAGTCTATGTCAACAAAACCTTCTACGACGCTGACATCAAGATTGTGACGGGCTTGGTGGAAAGTCACTTCATGGCCGGTGTATCAGGCGGGCGAAAGGCGGTGTGCCCAGCACTGGTGAATACCAAGACCATCCAGAAGTTCCACGGCGTGGAGTTTCTCGAACATCCCAATGCCACGAATTTGGTGCTGGAGGGGAATCCGTGCCATGAGGAAGCGCTAGAGGTGGCTCAGACGGTTGGGGTCGATTTCATGATCAGCACCACACTGGACAACAAGCTGTCCATTACCGGAGTCTTTGCCGGGGACCTGGTTGACGCGCACCTTGCGGCCTTTGAAGCAATGAAAGAATATGTTCAGATCCCGATTGAGGAACCATTCGATCTAGTCCTGACTCATGCCGGTTACGTGGGGAGAGACCACTATCAAAGTGTGAAGGCGGCTGTTTGTGCCATGCCAGCCGTCAAGGAGGCAGGGTTAATCGTCATGGTGGCCAACAATTGTGACGCCGAACCAATTGGCTCGCAGGAATATAAAACTCTTCTACATCTCTTCAAAATTCTTGGCCCCCATCGCTACATCTCGATTCTTCGACACCCCGACTGGGTTTTCACGAAGGACCAATGGGAACCAGAGATGTGGGGAAAACCGATTCGGAAGGTTGGCGAAGATGGCCTAATCTACTGTGCCGCTCAAATACCTGAACGAGATTATAAGATTATCCCGGGGGCGAGCGGATATGATTTCATAGACGGCAGCACAGAACATGGCTCAGTCACGAAAAAAGCAGCAGTCATGTTCCAGAATGCGGTGATCTATGCGGTGCATCATCCAAGATTTGATGGTAGAAAACCCACCGTAGCCTTTATACAAGAAGGGCCATACGCGATCCCCATTGCCCAGAAATAGATCTGCCCGTGCCGCACCGTTACAGTTTGGCGTATCACTCAGGAAATCACCGCCCAGGATCTCCTTGTCGGTCATCAATGGCAAAGCTCATGGGCTATCCTCTATCACCCGCGTGAGAAACTGACCCGTATACGAATGAGGAGCAGCAGCTATTTCCTCTGGAGTACCGACCGCAACTACCTCGCCGCCCTCATCACCCCCTTCTGGGCCTAAGTCAATGATATAGTCGGCACACTTGATAACATCCATGTTATGTTCAATCACGATCACGGTATTGCCAGCGTTCACCAATTCATTGATGACATCGAGCAGTTTCTGGATTTCCGCGAAATGCAGACCCGTGGTAGGCTCATCGAGTATATAGACGGTCCTGCCCGTATCCCGCTTGCCCAGCTCCCTGCAAAGCTTGATTCTTTGAGCCTCACCTCCGGATAATGTCGGTGCAGGTTGCCCCAGTTCTATATACCCTAGTCCTACATCGACCAGTCTCTGGAGTCGCCTTCGTATCGGTGGAATGTTGCGAAAAAACTCCATGGCCTCGTCCACAGTCATTTCGAGGATGTCAGACATATCCCGTCCCCGATAGCGGATTTCCAGGGTCTCGCGATTGAAACGTCTCCCTTTACATTCCTCACAGGTCACGTAGACATCGGGCAGAAAGTGCATTTCTATACGGATGAGCCCCTCTCCTTGACAAGCCTCGCATCTGCCTCCTTTGACGTTGAAACTGAATCGTGCCGGTGTATAGCCCCTGATGCGCGCCTCGGGCACTTGGGCAAAGAGTTCCCGGATGAGCGAAAACACTCCCGTGTAGGTTGCCGGGTTAGAACGAGGAGTTCTGCCTAGGGGCATCTGATTGATTTCCACCACCTTATCCACCGCCTCCGCTCCCCGTATTGCCTCGAACTCACCTGCCGCAACCGGAGCCCCATAAAGGTGTTGGGCCAGGGCCTTACTCAGGGTGTCCACAATTAAAGTGCTCTTGCCGGAACCGGAAACACCGGTCACGCACGTGAACGCTCCAAGAGGTATTTCCACCCTAATTTCTTTCAGGTTGTTGGCCCGAGCTCCTTTCAGGATGATAGACCCCTTATCCCGAATCCGCCTCTTTGTGGGAACGGGAATGCTGAGGCGGCCACACAGGTACTTCCCCGTTATAGACTCTTCGTGCTGCAGCAATTCCGCCGGCGAGCCCGCAAACACAACGTTTCCTCCATGCACGCCCGCACCCGGTCCCATATCAATGACATAATCGGCAGACATGATGGTTTCCGGATCATGTTCCACCACCAGGACGGTGTTCCCCAGATCCCGCAAGCGTTTCAAGTTCTCCAGTAAGCGAAGGTTATCCCTGAGATGCAGGCCGACGCTGGGCTCATCCAGAATATATAGAACGCCGCTGAGGCCCGATCCAATCTGCGTGGCTAGCCTAATCCGTCCGCCTTCTCCTCCCGACAGCGTGGACGAAACTCTGTCCAGGGAAAGGTAATCTAGGCCGACGCTCACCAGAAAACCAAGTCTCTGCTGGATCTCTCTCAGTATCAGCCTCGCTATCTCTTCCTCTTGCCCCGTGAGCTTGACCGAATCGAAAAAAGCCAGTGCGGCTCGGATGGAGAGCGCAGTGATCTGAGCTATCGACGTGTCCTGAAAACGGACATGCAGTGCTTCTCTTCGTAATCTGGTCCCTCCGCATTCAGGACACGAAAGGCTCCCCCTCCGGTGCAACTCCTCAGCAGGCGCCTCCTCGTCCGAAATCGACAACGACGTACTGTCGAAGATGCCGAGCCCTCCACAGCGGGGACACGCACCATACGGGCTATTAAAGGAGAAAAAGCGCGGAGATATCTCCGGATAAGTTACTCCGCATTCCAGGCAGGAGAATCGTTCGCTAAAGGCCAGCTCCTGACCCTCATCGACCGCAACCCTGGCCACCCCATCTCCATACCGCAGCGCGAGCTCCATGGATTCGGTAATGCGGTTTTTTAAATCGCTGCGCATTAAAAGTCGATCAACCACCAATTCAACGTCATGCTTTTGTTTCTTGTCCAGCGATATCTCTTCCCCAAGGTCTCGCATGGCACCATTTATCCGAACACGGACAAATCCCTCGCTGCGCAGTTGATCTAACAGCTTCTTGTCTCCCCCTTGCTCCCTCTTCACCAACGGAGCCATGATTATCAAACGACTGCCGTCGACCAATTCTAGGATCTGATCCACCATCTGCTGGAGAGTCTGCGATCTGATCTCCCTACCGCACCCGTAACAGTATGGACGGCCCACCCGAGCGAACAAAAGGCGAAGATAGTCGTAAATCTCCGTTACAGTTCCAACCGTCGAGCGTGGGTTTCTGCTAACCCCCTTCTGTTCGATCGCTATGGCAGGGGAGAGACCTTCAATAAAGTCGACGTCAGGTTTGTCCATCCGTTCGAGAAACTGCCTGGCATAAGCGGAGAGGGACTCCACATATCTCCTCTGTCCTTCAGCAAAGAGGGTATCCAAGGCGAGCGAGGATTTCCCGGACCCACTGAGACCCGTGAGCGCAACCAGTCTCCCCTTAGGGATTTCTAGATCTATGTTTTTCAAATTGTGTTGTCTCGCCCCTTTAATGACGATCTTCTCATCCTTCATAATGCAATTTCTAGCAGAAAGGTATCTTTCAGTAAAGGGTTCGGTCAAGGGTTGACAAAACAGGGTTTTTGATTTAAAAGAATAAATACGAGTATATCATGGGAGGGTTCGCGTGCTTCATGCTATTTGGCAAGAGGTACTAGATATCCTTTCTGCTGTGCCCTATTACCTACCCGGTACTCAGATCACCATTGGTATAGTCATTTTTCTGGCCATCCTAACCTACTTCAGGGGACGATTAGGATTCTTATTATTCTTCATCATAGTCACGGTCCTGATTGCCACCTCTTTCTTTTCGGCGGGCGACTTCTATTCAATGACTTTTGAGCGAGTTATTGCCGGTGTCTTGTTGGGAGGCGTCATCCTATTTATTGATCTCTATTTCCTCGTTACCACTTTCGCCGATTGGCGATAGTGTCCGCCGCGGCTTCTGTGATCATCGATAGGGACACAAAGTTCCGATAGCTCATAGGGCCTCATTGGGGTAATAGAAAGGAGCGTGGTAGCGCACGGCAGCTGGAGCGGAATCGACGCGCCTACTGGCAGATGTTCGGACAGCATGTCTCTGACCGCAGACAAGGGCTGAAAAACTGCTACTGCACCGGAAGGTGCACGGTCAAAGGGAGGACTATCGGCCTTGCAGCTCCTTAGGCGATAACACTTTTGACCTCACATGGCGTTTGCCAGCTGGGTGTTCTCGACGATGCTCAATACGATCCATCGCATCCCTGAAAAGTCAACCTGCATGGGGCGAGACAGCGTGACCCGTTTGCTTGATTTCCAACACCGATGATGTTATTTTACGAAGATCAGTCTTCAGAGAGAGGGGATTAGCTGATGCAGGATGGACACTATCAGAAGAGATTGCGAAACATGTACAATTATATCAGCGACAATCTGTATCTCAACCGACCCGATATTGAGATAAAAGGGGAGAAATTTAACTCGGCCCTTCTTCTCGGTCTCCTGTCGGCCATCAACCGTGGCAAGGAGCTTATCATAGGAGAACCTGGCCTCGGCAAAACTACCTCTGCCGAATACGTCGGCTCAATCGTCTACCGGTACCCCCTAGGAGTAATCTGGGGTAGTGAGGTCCCAGGACATCCCGAGCAGACCGAGGAAAAGATCATTGGCAGACCGCACCTGGGTGAACTGAGCAAGGGAAATGAGAAGGTGGTATGGAGCAATTTCGCTCAGATACCAGTTAAAGTCGTGGACGAAATAAATCGCTTGCCGGAGACAAAGCAGAGTATGATTTTGAATGGTGTGGATCGGGGAAATTGGGAATACCTCAATGAAACCCTGATCAATGATGAATACTCGCTCTTTGCGACATGCAACTATCAGGATAGGGGGACAAACACGATTATCCCACCCCTCATTGACCGTTTTGACATACTCGTGGAATCGAGACACCCGGGCCCCAATATCGCTTTCACCATCGGAATGGAAGCGAAGCGCGATCATCCTCTCAGGCACCCGGAGTACGAGAAGAGGCTTCACGAGATACTTCGAGGAGACGAAGCTTACGAAGAAAAAATGCTGCTTGCCGAGGAGATCTCTGATCTCTTCGGCGAGTACATGAAGGAGAACTTGGGCTTGGAAGGGTTGACGAAACAGGAGCGAAGAGAGAGCTCCTCGCAGATCGAAAAGATTGGGTTCGACTTGGAGGCTAACTCTTTTACGCGCATGATGCTGGCTGAGCTGTCCTTCTGTCATAAGTTTGGCCAAAAGCGGTCATTGGAACAGTGTGAGGAAGGATGTCACTATACAGGCTATCTTTGCCACCACGTGAAAAACTGTGCGTCGAACCGACTCCCCATCTCCATCAGGAACTATGCACAAACATTGGCCTGGTTCTTGGAAGATGAGGAAGTGGATCTCGAACATGTGCGGTTGATCACCCCTTACACCCTTGCCCATCGTATCCAGTGGAAGGATTCCTATCTGTCAAAGAAAGAGGGTGAAGGAAGGAATGATCCCTTGCAGATATATATGGCGAGAGAGGCCACCGAGGAGGTCTTCAAACGATATAGCGAGCAGCGGGAGTATCTCACAGAGGCCTTTTCCGTCGCATACAGGGCGTTCGACCAGGATGAGATAGCACCTCTGGATGGTGATCATCCTATTTATGAGGCGATAAAGAGAGACATTGGGGCTAAAGATGAAAAACCCGTTTGAGGCCTTTCACAATATAGGGGTTCGTAGGCGAGAGATACCTCTGGATACCATCCTCAAGAGCAAAGAAGAGACGCTCGCTCGCATACTGAGGGGCTATGAGGACTTGCTGAGAAACGAGGCAAAGGATCTGGTATGGTTGATGCAGTACAGTACGGTGATCAAGGCCTATGGGATGGCAGAAAAGAGGATAGAGGAACTTGAATACACAGCCGAGGACATAGAAGAGTTCTGCTATGCCCTAGATCGTTCAGACCAGATTCCCTATCTAATCACGGGTCCAGCAGGGGTATACATTTCTGCCTTGTGCAACTATGCTCCTGAAGAGGAGATCACCCTCAATTTGCGTGACGTCAACGTCAAGATTAATCTACTCGGTTACCGGCTGCCCCCTAACAAAAAGTTGGTCGTAAACGGTAATCTTGGTGACTTTTCGGGAATCGGGTTAGATGGAGGCGAACTCATCGTCGAGGGAAGCTGTAAGAACTATACAGGTGCCGGAATGAAGCGTGGACTACTCACTGTGCGTCATAATCTCGGTTTTAACACAGGTCACGGTATGACGGGTGGCGAAATACATGTTGGTGGGAGAATAAAGGGCTTGGGGAAAATCGTTGGAGGAAAAATCTTCGAAGGAGACCAGCTTATTTTTCCAAATGAAGGAGTGAAGCCCTACTATTTCTGAGGTTCAGCTATGGAGGTCAAGAAAACCATCGAAAACATATGGCCCAAGGTCCGGAAAAAGCATCTCTTTCCTCAGATTCCCGTTCCTGAGGTGGTTGAGGGCGAAGAGGCGGTCGCTCTGGAGATCAAGAGTAAACAACTCCGCATAAGTAAAGCATTTTGTGAGAAGCTTACTCACACAATGAAAAATGAGGATATTGTTGAGGCAATTCTGGACCATGGCATTAGTCACTACATGTATTGTCCTTGGGACTTTCACACCTATCTGACCCTCTATAACGAGGCCAAAAAGGTAGTCAAGAAAAAAGACTTGGCTCAGCGGGCAACCTCCTCTTTTGTAGATGTGGTGTCGGACACATATTGTGTCAGGGACAAGGAAACAAAGATTCCCGAACTCTACAAGAACATCCGCACAACCGGGCTGAATGAGGTGTTGACCAGCCTTTACGAAAGGATCTGGGGTTTTGACATGGGGCGAGGAAGGGGGGACGAGCGCATCAGTCGCCTCTCTCGTATCCCATACCTCGAGCGAAAACGATGGAGAGAGAGTGTCAAGAAGTTCACAACAATCATACAGGATATCCTTGAGGAGGACTTAGAAGACGAACAGCAAGAAAACCAGAGAGGTCAGAACCCCATGGGCGAACATTCTCTGAGCGACTACTCATTGGAGGAAATCGATCAAGGTTTGAGAGAATTCGCTGGTTCGGTACAGGATTTGCAGCAATTTAAGGAGACATTAGAGGATTTGAAAGAAGAACTGGAAGAACAGGGCTACGCGAGCGGAGGCATGGGAAGGGGTACGGGCAATCCTATCGACGCTGACCTGCTCTACTATATGAAGATTGCTGAAAGCTATACGCTTCCGATAAGAAGCCTTCCCATTGAGAAGACCGGGGACTTATACCCGTATTCTCATGCTCCCTGGGAAGTAGGTAAACCCGTCTCTCATATCGATGTCTGGACCAGTTTCGGGAAGATTATGCCAGGTATCTCCCAACTTTGGAAAAGAAAAGAGGGAGAGACATACGGGGAACTCGAGGGGACACCGGACTGCCTTATCGTAATTGACTCTTCGGGTAGCATGGTTAATCCTCGAGAGAGACTCTCCCATGCCGTCTTGGGTGCCGCGTGCGCATGTAACGCTTATCTGAAGAACGGAGCGAGGGTTGCTGTCTACAACTTTAGCGACGCCTTTCGCGATAACAAGGTTATTATGGACTTCAACTATGAAAAGGAACGAGCCTACCGATCGATTTGCAAGTACTTCGGAGGTGGAACGGCCTTGGATCTCGACGACATACTCTATCTCCTGGTCCGCGCTGACAATCCCGATATCTTCATTATTACTGATATGCAAATCACGAATCTCGAAACCTTGATCGGCTTTTTCAACCAGATCCAGAATCGAGTGACGGCCGTACACCTCGGCCACAATGTCCATTCTTCCCGTTTCAAGGAAGGTACGAACAAGCGCAGCAATATCTCTGTTTTCAATGTCAAGAACAAAGTGGATATCCCAAAAATTGTCCTGGGTCAAATCAACGAGTACTTGTTGTCGTCCCCGACAAGACATTGAACGCCAAAAAGGTAACCATGGTTACAACGGGCCCCTGGGCCGCACCGACATGATATGTTCCGGATCAAGCACAGACGATGAGAGACGTACATCCTGGCCGCTCGAGTCACCTGTGTCCCAGTTGAAACTGTTGCCGCTGGTGATTATCTTTAAAATGGCAACTGTGAATCCAAGGAGATACGAATGATATTTGTACCACGATCTAAAGGCGGAAAAGGGAAGGACAAGATCTCCATACCCAACCGCCTACCCATATTACCACTGCGCGGAACCGTGCTTTTCCCGGAGCTGATCCTGCCCATTATGGTTGGAAGGAAAAAATCGGTGAAACTGATCGATGAGGCAATGGAGGGGGACAGAATAATCGGGATCATCACACAGTACAACTCAGAAGTTGAGGATCCTCAGCCTGACGAGCTGTATAAGATAGGAGTGGCCGCCCACCTAGTCCGGATGGTCAAGGAACTGGATGGAACGCAACGGGTTATCGTGCAAGGCCTGGAACGTATCAAGATCCAGGGTTACTCACAAACCGATCCTTACCTCACGGCCGACGTAGAAGTCATTCCTGAGGAAGAGCTTCAGGACGTTGAAATTGATGCCTTGGTCATGAACCTCAAGAATCTATTCCAGAAGGCGGTCGATCTTGCACCGTATCTCAGTGTTGAGCTGAAGAATATGGTCCTCAATATCAAGGACCCGGGGATTTTGGCTGATCTTGTTGTATCGAATCTCAACATCAATCCGACTGAGAAACAAGAGATCCTTGAGACGCTCAAAGTAAAAGATCGTCTTAACAGTGTCCACTTCTTGCTGACCCGAGAGGTCCAGATATTAGAATTGGGAAACAAGATCCAGTCTCAGGTGAAAGAGGATATCGACAAGACGCAACGCGAATACTACCTCAGAGAGCAGATGAAGGCTATTAAACGCGAATTAGGTGAAACGGATGACCATGGCGCCGAAATCAAGGAATTGAAAGACAAGATCGAACAGGCGGGGATGCCCGAAGAGGCTAAGAAGGCGGCAGAGAAGGAATTGGACAGACTCTCCAAGATGTCGCCAGCGTCGGCAGAATACACGGTTGCTCGGACATATCTCGATTGGCTGGTGGAGCTCCCATGGTCCAAGGGTACTGAGGATAATCTCGACATCGGTCATGCTGACACCATCCTGGATGAGGACCACTACGACTTGGAGAAGGTGAAGAAGAGGATCTTGGAGTACCTGGCGGTCCGCAAATTAAAGCAAGACATGAAGGGCCCCATTCTTTGCTTTGTTGGACCACCTGGGGTGGGAAAGACCTCCTTGGGAATGTCCATAGCTCGAGCCATGGATCGCAAGTTCATCAGAATCTCGCT
>SMTZ1_10005169_pt1 | contig 18597 bp, 23 predicted proteins | sample DeeMarSWOR136_30_FD_25667 | JGI IMG/M metagenome (IMG submission 25667)
CTCTGTCTGCAGCTATCTTTCTTTGTAATTCTAATTCGGGGGCTATTAGTGGAAATTGAGAACTAGCACCATCTAAAAGGGATAAAACATTTTCACTATCATTTATTTTCTTATCTTTAGAAATAGAATGTTCAATTTTATTATTCTTTTCTTTTGAATCAGAATTTTCATCATCAGAAGAATTATCTACTGTCTTTTGTTCTGTACACATAGTATAGACACAAACTAAAAATTCTTTAGCGAAAATGTATTATATAAAAATATCGCTATCTCAAAAATATTTTAAAAAATACTTTTCATAATAAATAGTAAGCTATAATAACCCAAAGTATATACCTATTTTTGAGGGTGGAATATATGCCTACTTTAAATGAAAAATTTGGTCGAAATGCAGGAAAAGTTTGGGTTGCACTTAATAAAAAAGGGCCCCTTAATGAAACTTCATTAATAAAAAACACAAAACTTTCTGAGAATGATTTATACGCTGCAGTGGGTTGGCTTGCTAGAGAAAACAAAATATACAAAGACGGAAATTTATATAAATTGGGACAAACTAATTTAACAGGTAAAATTGGATTAAATGCAGGAAAAGTTTGGAATACACTTTGTTCACAAAAAGAAATTGATATATCGTCAATTACAAAATTTACTCAAATAGATATAAAGGATGCATATTCAGCATTAGGTTGGCTTGCTAGAGAAAACAAAGTTGAAGGAACTAAACCAAAAACAAATCAATTTAAATTCAAACTAAAATAAAACATAAGCTAAAAAATTTATAACTTTTTTTTTTCAAAATTTATTTTTAGAATGAAAAATATTATAATTTATTAATTTTGATACAAAATTTTTAAATTATTTTTTGTTAACAAAGTATATATGATAAATATTGTATTCTGGCTGAAAAAATCTAATGTTTGATTTTGTTTAATAAAAATAAACTGGAGAAATCATGGAATCATCAAAATCTATGTACGATGAGGATAGTACAATTTTTTCGCCAGATGGGCGCTTATTTCAAGTTGAATATGCACGTGAAACAGTTAAAAAAGGAGATACGACAGTTGGTTTAAAATTTAAAAATGGAGTTTTATTAAGTGCATATAAAACTATGTTTTCAAATCTTATTGAATTAGATTCAATGGAAAAAATTGTTAAAATTGATGATAATATTGGTTGTGCTTTTGTTGGTTTATCTGCTGATGCTCGGCATCTTATAGATTTAGCTAGAGAAGAAGCTCAAATACATAAAGTTTGGTATAATGAAACTATTTCTGTTAAAAATCTTGTAAGAAATATATGTGAATATAAACAATTATTTACTACTTTTACAGGAGTCAGACCTTTTGGTGTTGTGCTTTTTATAGCAGGATTTGATACAACAGGAATTCATCTTTTTTCAACTGATCCTTCTGGTACTTATACTGAATACAAAGCTATTTGTGAAGGTAAAAAAAGTAACAAAATATCAAAGTTTTTTGATAAATTTTATAATTCTGAACTAAATCGTGATGAAGCTATTGAATTAACTATTAATGCAATTAAAAAATCAATAGATAAAAAATTTAAAAAAGATAATCTAGAAGTAGCAATTATTGAAAAAAATTTATCATTTTATAAAATTTTTAAAAAAGATTTAAAAATATAAAAAATTAGGTTATGCCAGGATCTATATAATCCTCATCTTCTTCGTCTTTAAATTCACTTTTCTTTAACATTTTACAGTTTTCACATATTCCCTCGTCCTCTTCTTCAGGAGATAACTCTTCACCACAATTTTCACAATATGTAGTCATGTACCTAACACCTTTATAAATTTGGAATAAATAAACAGTTTATAAACTATATTATCAATTATATTTATTGGTTCATTAAACAAAATATAGTATAGCTCTTTTGTAATATTATATTTGTAAGGAAAAAATATTATTTATTTACTCTAAAATTCAAATAAATTAATTTTAACTTCTATCTTTCATTAATTGTATTATTTCCTTTCCAAACTCTGTTAATTTATATATTTTAACGCTTTTACTACCTTCAATTTGTTCAACAATATTAAGATTTAAAAGTGATTCATCATTTTTATATCTTGAACTCATACCTCGAATAGCACCTATTACATTTGTTGGAGTTGTTTTTACATTATATGCTATATCAGATGTGTAACTTCCACTTGGACTGATTTCAAAAAGATAATCTGCTATTTTTTTTCTAACATTACTTCTCCTTAAGGACCTTATTACGAGGGGCCTAAGAGTATCAGGAGAAGTAACTTCATCAAGCTTACTTTGCATCCCATCCACTTCTCATTGTTTGATATAATTATCTATTTTAATAAGTTATCGCTATTCTGCTTATACATATGAATATTTATGTGCATATTTACCTGCATAATTTTTCAAGATAATTTTTTAATGATAATTATTATCTATATATTTTTTAATTAATGCCTTTATTGTTCCCGATGTACCTATTGTTTTTATATCTATTTTATTTAAAGAGATATTTTTAATTGAATTTAATAGCTTTATTGTATTTTCTTTTTCAGTATGAGTACATTTTACTATTCCTTTTTTTCCATTAAAACTTATTAACCGTATACCCATACTTTCACAGTTTTTATTAAAAAGATTCTTGCATTGTAACTGGATTTCATTATTAATCTCAAATTTTTCAATTTTTAATTTATTATTTAATGAATTAACAATAAAACATATGTATCTATGGCGTCTAGTTTGATTTGTTATATTGTACACCTCAAATTTTTTATTCAGATTCTATACGAGGTGCGAGTAAATAGGTTACATGACCTTTGTTTTCTGCTATGTCAAATTCAACTTTTATTGGATTATCATTTCCAATCATTATTGTAATTGGATCTTCGCCTTTTACAGGTTTAATCATATTGCTGAAGTAATCAATCGAAAATAGGCTTTTACACTTTGAATTGGTATTTAGTTCTATAAGTAAATCTTTTGGAAGTTTTAGATTAACAGTGTCTGTATCTCCTTCAGCAAATAATTCAAAATTTTCTTTATTGACAGTTAAGGCTAGGTGATCTGAAACTGCTTCAGATGCACGTACGCCTTGAGTAAGTTCCGATGCTTTTAAAACAACTTTTGCTGGAAGATTAAGGCTTGGCATCTTTGGATCAGGCATTCCTGCTGTATCAATAAGCCCCATTTTACGAACTAAATTACCTATTTTAACTATTAATTTGTTTGATTCTTCATCATATTCAAGTGATACTGTATCACCAGAACTTGCAAGGCGCATAATACTACCTAGCTTATCCATGTCTATTCCTAGCTCCATATCATTTGCTTTGTATTCTTCAAATGCTTTATCATTTATCTGTAAATCCACCATGGCAACATGGGCTGGATCAACAGCTCTTAAAGAAATACCTTTTTGTGTAATATTAAATTTTACTTCATTTACAAGTGGAGATGTTACATCTATTATTCCTTTTAGTACATCTGATTTTACCTTCGCATTGAACATGTTATTCCTCCCCAATTTTATTATTATAGATTAACTGTTCACTGCATTAAATATGTTTTGTGTTTATAACGATGACGGTTTTTAATTAATTTCGTTTAATGCAGACTACAAATCGAGCAAATCCAGAAAAAGCTCTTGGAACAATATCTAAAAATGATTTTGAAAATCGCCCTATCCAAGTAGTATAACCAATAAAATTTTGAGCAATTACTGTATGATTACCATCAACAATTATAGTTTTATTTACAGTATCATTACCTACATATAGTTGTGTGATTTTTGTTCTTGCACTTGTATCTTTTGTATATCTACATACAATCAAAGGTGTATGTAAAACTGTTGTAAAACGAGGTAGACCTAATCTAAAAAGAGCAAATCTAGATATTATTTTCTCTAAAACCATAGCTTTATAATGAAAACCTCTACCCTGAGATTTTACTTTACAAATAAATCCAAATGTTAAGTTTTCTAAATCAATTTCAATAAGATTTTGCATCTCTAGATCATTTTCAAAAAGTTCTTCACATTTATCCGCTATTAATTCACCAATATCTTGATTTTCATTTATAGTAATATCAACTTTAACTGGTGTAATAGATCCATCTGGTCCAAACCTATAAATAGTATATACTTTTTTTACACAAGATATTTCCTTAAAATTTATGTTATCTGATAATCTGGATAATTTTAAATTATTAGCAGAAGAAACAGTAATACATGGTAGCAAAAATGACAAAAATATGAATATTACTATTAATCTCTTTATCGTAATTTTCATTAATGATCACCAAACTTAATTTTTTTATGGTGAATTATTATTAATTTGTAGATATATAAATCTTACTGTCCTTCTCTCCACTTATATCCACATTTTGTACAAGTATAAAATCTAGTTTCAGGTTCGTCACTACCTCTCATCTGACGTAATATCCAAAAAGCTTCGTTATTATTACATTTTAAACATTTAACTCTTGTTTTTGGAAGAACATTAGTAATTTCCTTATTCTCGATAAAAGTAATTTCTTTTTTCTTTTGCTTAGTAACAACAACGTTGGTTCCTTTCTTTTTTTCTTCAAAACCGCATTTTTTACAAATTAATATTTCTCCTTTAGGATACATCAAAACTTTACATTTTGGACAAAACATTTTTTTTTAACCTCCTTTCGACATCTTTTATAATAATACTATGATCAAATGATAAATCAGGTAATTTATTAAAATTAAAAAATTTTACACCACTTGCATCATCTTCAGCTCTTAATTTTCCAGTAATTATATCCAATAAAAAAACAATTGAAACAGAATGACCTCTAGGATCTCTATTTGGATCAGAATAAATTCCAATAATTTCTTTGATTTTTGTTACAAGACCTGTTTCTTCTTTTATTTCTCTTAAAACAGCATCTTCAACTTTTTCTCCGTACTCTACAAAACCTCCGGGTAATGCCCATTTTCCTTTAAAAGGTTCATATTTTCTTTTAATAAGAAGAATTTTACTATCCTTTACTATTACACCATCAGTTGTTAATTTTGGAGATTTGTAATCCATATTTAAAAAGAATAGTATTTACTATATAAAATGTTTTTAACAAATAATTTTTTTGTAATGAGTTATGAAGAATGTGAAAATCTTCGCCTAGGTTTTATTGGTTCATCCATTGATTGCCAAAACATAGGTATTTCTTTTTCTAATTCTGATTTCCATAGCGTAAAAGTTGAGTCATCCATTACTTCTTCATTAATATTTTTTATAAAATGTGTTTGTAAATCATTATTAAATAAATGGTTTCTTTTCAAATACATCCCTTCCTTTTTATTTTATTAAAAATAGTAACAAAAAAAGTATTTATTTATATTTTTAGTAGGTGTATATACTATCGTATATTCAAATCCATTTTCTATTATTTTGTAGTAAATTACAAAAACAATAATGTTATTTCATGGTCATTATTTGGGCTCGTGGTCTAGTTGGTTATGACGTCGCCTTGACACGGCGGAGGTCTTGAGTTCGAATCTCAACGAGCCCATCCTTTTTTATAAATTTTAATAGGTATCTAAGCAAACAAAATTCTATATTTTGGACAAATCTTATAAATATAAAGCATATACGCTATCAAACTTTAATATGTTAAATATATGAAAAAAACTATAAAGTAAAATATAATGTGTTTAAAAGGAGGAAAAATTTATGGCAACTAAACCACATATGAACTTAGTAATTATTGGTCATGTCGACCATGGAAAATCCACACTAGTAGGAAGAATTTTGTTAGATACTGGACAATTTCCAGCTCATATGGTCGAAAAATTTAAAGAAGAAGCAAAAGCAAAAGGAAAAGAAAGTTTTGCTCTTGCGTGGATATTCGATCAATTAAAAGAAGAAAGAGAAAGAGGTTTAACTATAGATGTTGCTCACAAAAGATTTGATACTGAAAAATATTATATAACAATTATAGACGCACCTGGTCATAGAGATTTTGTTAAAAATATGATTACTGGTACTTCTCAAGCTGATGCAGCGATTTTGGTTGTTGCAGCACAGCATGGTGTTATGGCTCAGACTAGAGAACATATGTTTTTAGCTCGTACTCTTGGAGTTAAACAAATGATTGTAGCAATAAATCAAATAGACGCAACAAAACCTCCATATGATAAAAATAGATATGAAGAGGTTAAAGCTGAGGTTGATAAACTAGCAAAAAGCGTTGGTTATAAGGATGAACAAATTCAGTATATGCCAGTTTCTGCTTTTGTCGGTGATAATGTAAAGGAAAAGGGAAAGATTACTTGGTGGACTGGAGATTCAATACTTCAAGGTATTGATAAATTCATTTTACCTGAGAAACCAACTGATTTACCACTTAGATGGCCAGTACAAGATGTTTATACAATCAAAGGTGTTGGTACTGTTCCTGTTGGGAAAGTTGAATGCGGTATTATGAAACCTGGAATGCAATTAATTTTTAAACCCAGTATGAAACCTGGTGGTGTTATTGGTGAAGCAAAAACAATTGAAATGCACCATGAAACTCTAAATCAGGCCCTCCCTGGTGATAATGTTGGTGTGAATATTAGAGGTATAGCAAAAACTGATATAAGAAGAGGAGATGTCGCAGGACCTACAGATAGTCCACCAACAGTTGCAAAATCATTTAAAGCTCAGATTATGGTACTTAATCATCCATCGGTTATAACAAAGGGATATACACCAGTTTTCCACTGTTACACTGCACAAGTTGCGTGTAGGTTTGAGGAAATCGAGAAAAAGCTTGATCCAAAAACTGGTGCAGTAAAAGAAGAAAAACCTGATTTCATTAAAACAGGTGATGCAGCTATTGTGAAGGTTGTTCCCACCCGTCCAATGGTAATAGAATCCTCTAAAAAATTCCCACAACTTGGAAGATTTGCCATACGTGATATGGGTCAAACAGTTGCTGCAGGAATTTGTATAGATGTTGAAGGTGCTAAGTAAACATCAACAAATTTTTCTTATCTCCTCCTTTATATTTTATTAAAAATTTCTGGAGTACTATGGAATGGCACAAAAAGCTCGGATATCACTAGTAAGTACCAATGCTAAAAAACTTGATGAAGTTTGTAGTCAGATTAAGATGATAGCAGAACGAACTGGTGTTCAAATGAGTGGTCCAATACCTTTACCTACTAAACATCTTAAGATCCCATGTAGAAAATCACCAGATGGTGAAGGCACGGAGACTTGGGATCATTGGGAAATGAGAATTCATAAAAGATTAATTGATCTTGATGCAAGCGACAGAGCATTACGTCAACTTATGAGAATACAAGTTCCAGATGGTGTAAATATAGAAATTGTTTTAAGATCTTAAAATCAAAAACTCTTTTTAGTTCATTTTTTATATGCATTTAGTTTTTTATTATGCTGAGGTAGCAAAGTTCGGTCTAACGCGCCGGCCTTGAGAGCCGGTTCTCCGTAAGGGGATCGGGAGTTCAAATCTCCTCCTCAGCGTAATTTTATAATATTAGTATTTTAAATATAGTATTCATATCTATATTTCTATGTATAAAATTGCATTTATATTAACAAAGATTTAAATATCAAGTTAAGTATCAGTATTTAATAGATAAAAAATGAGAAAAAAAACTATCAGTATATCACTTGTTGTGTGTATATTAATTTTTACTACATTTAGCAGTTTAGGTTCTGCTAAAAAACCTAATTATAGTCTTGAAATAACTGAAAAGTTACTTGCTAATATTCAGAGCAATGGTAACGAAACAAATATTATAACAATAGGGCCTGTTTCACCATTTTTTAATATTACTGAAATTACTTTGATTAATGGATCTTCTTCAGAAATTGAAAATATTCAAAGGATTCTAAACAATAGAATTTTGCATTTTATTCTTCCTTTAACTTATATTGAATGTAAAGATTTAGATTTTTCAATATCTTATTCCAAAAATATTCCTTTTTTTATTCCTTTTATTAGACATGTTTCTTATTTTACCTCACTTTTTGAAGGTGTAGATTTTCCTTTTAATAATGAAACTATTTGGGGTAAAAAACATACAATCTTTGTAGAAGGATTTGATGGATATTTTGTTTTCCATAGGTTAAGACCATGGAAAATATCCCCAGCTATATTTTCATTTGCAGGTAGCTACAAAGAAGTAACAATCATAAGATAATCATTTGTAAATTTAGATTTTAAAATTTTTACAACGGTAAGTTTTTGAAATGCCTTTTGTTTCACGATATTTGATAATAATGAAAATCGATCCATGGAGTTCGACAACATATCAAGATTACACTAGACTAAGAGATGAATTTGGAATTGAGGAATTTACAGAAGATTTATGGAAAGATCTGCCAAATCCCAATAAACTAATTAGAAGAGGAGTGATATTTGGACAAAGAGGTTTTCAACAGATAAAAGACTCAATAATTAAAAAGAAACCATGGGCTGTACTAACAGGTTTAATGCCTTCTGGAAAAATGCATCTAGGACACAAAATGGTTATTGATGAAGTAACTTATTATCAGAAAATAGGTGCAGACATAAATATAGCTGTTGCAGATATTGAGGCTTTTGCTACACGAGGTTATACTTTAGAAGAAACAAAAGAACTTGCATTAAATGAATACATACCAAACTATATTGCATTGGGTTTAAAACCAGATAAATGCCGTATATATTTTCAATCTCAAAATCAAGATGTAAAAGATTTAGGTTATATTCTTGGTAAAAAAACAAACTGGTCAGCTATGCAAGCAACTTATGGATTTAATGGTCAAACAAATATGGCACATGTTTTTTCTCCACTTATACAAACAGGAGATATACTTCATGTACAACTTAAAAAATATGGAGGTACTAGATCAACTTTGGTGCCAGTTGGCGTTGATCAGGATCCACATATAAGACTTAGTAGGGATATTGCACAAGCTCATAGATTATACAATGTTACGGTTACAAAAGACAACAAAATAGGAGTTTTTGTTAAAATTGATAAGGATATCAGTAATTTACTGGATAATGCAGAAAAAATTCTAAAAGAACTTAGCTTTGAAAAAATAAAGAAAATAACAGATTACAAAGCAATTTACATTCAAGATGCAACAAAATTTGATATATCAAAAATAGATGAAGCATTAGCTAAAACAGAAATAAAATTTGGAAGCTATGGTTTTATACAGCCTTCTGCTACTTTTCATAGATTTATAACAGGACTTACTGGTGAGAAAATGTCTTCATCAAAACCAGAAAGTGCAATTTTTTTAACAGATTCAGCAAAAGATGCAACAAAAAAAATTATGAATTCAAAAACAGGAGGCGCTGTTTCGTTAGAAGAACAAAAAAAATATGGTGGAAAACCTGATGAATGCGTAGTTTACGAGTTATTTTTATATCACTTAATAGACGATGATAAAGAATTACAGGAAATATATACTAGTTGTAAAAAAGGTGAAAAAATGTGTGGTCAGTGTAAAAAATATGCCGCACAATTAACGGAAAACTTCCTTAATAATATACAAGAAAAAAGAAAAAACGCATCAGAAAAAATTAAACAATATTTATCATAATTTATTCATAGGATTTATAAAGACCTTCACCTGTTGCAAATTTTTTAAATTTTTCATCAAGCTTTCTTTGCTTTATTAAAAGATTACTTTGTATATTATTAAAAACATCTTTTGAAGTAGAAGCATGTCCCCTAACTGGTAAACTTATACCTAGATCTTTTTTTCCTGAAAATGCTGCATTAAATATCTCTTTAGGTTCAATACCTTTTTTTAAGTTTTTAAATATTTTTTTAAAATCTCCTTGAATTATACCAAAATCACCAGCATATTTTGATATTTCTGCTTGAACATCTTCATCAAGATGTCTTGCGACTAATCCACCTAAACCTTTTATTTCAAAGGGATTTTTTTCATATTCTTTTAAAAGATAAATACCAATCTTTGGATTAAAAATATAACAATCCCTTGATAAACTTGTTTTATCCTCTCCAAAAACAGCCTTCCATTCTTTAGGATGTTTCTTACCATCTTTTATTACATCATTTAAAATTTCATTTCTTAATTTTATTTTCACGAGTTATCAATATTTTATAATACTTTCTATTATATAAATTTAATACCTGTGATAAAAGATGGTTTTTATGTTTGAATAATTGTAAGTTAAATATGCTATATTTAAAATTAGATAGGATTTTTTTATCTAGATATTAACCCATTCTATAATTATTTCTTTTGGAATTATTTTTTTACCTTTTGATTTATTTTCTATTTTTTTATAACACATTTTTTATTTCAACCTTTTTACCTCTTTCTGCTAAAACCCTTGCTCTGTTTCCAACAACTAGTAATTTAACAACAAACTCTACTTCTTTTGCTTCCTCTGCGTTTGATATTGTTCCTACAATTTTCATATTTTATCGCTCCTCAAATGTTACTTTGTATGTTTAGTTTAAAAGGAGTTGTTGTACAAATGATATCCACTATCTTTACAGATCTATCCAGTTTTTTTAAAAACAAAAAAAAGATTGTTTTTTTATTTTCCAAAAATATTTTTAATCATCCAATCCGAATCAAAAGGTATTTGATCTTCATATCCTTGACCTACACCTATAAAAAGTAAAGGTTTACCAATAGTATAGGCTACAGATAAAGCACTTCCACCTTTGGCATCGGTATCCACCTTGGTTAAAATAACACCATCAATTCCAACAACTTCATTAAAACGTTTGGCTTGTTCAACAGCATCATTTCCTGATAAAGCATCTCCAACAAAAATAATCATAGATGGTTTTGCAACACGTTTTATCTTAGCCATTTCATCCATTAGATTAATGTTTGTTTGAACCCTACCAGCAGTATCAAGAAGTACAACATCTTTATGTTTTGCTTTTGCATGATCAATTGCATCATATGCAACAGCAGCAGGATCTGCTCCTGATCCATGTTTTATTATTTTTACTCCAACTTTTTCTGCATGGATACTTAGCTGCTCAATTGCACCAGCTCTAAAAGTATCCCCTGCTGCCATTACGCAGGATTTACCATGCTTTTTAAGTAAAGTCGCAATTTTGGCAATAGCTAGGGTTTTACCACTACCATTAACACCAACAAACATTATAACAACGGGTTTATTGCTTTTTTCAATAAAATCTATAAAATTGAGTTTATTAGTTTTTAAAACGTGTGATATTGCATTTTTTAGTACATTTTCAACAACTTCACTAGCCTTACCTCGCTCAAAAGATGCATGTTCAAGCTCCTCTTTTATATCTTTTTTTATCGATTCGATAACAGAATAAGCCACATCTGACTCTAAAAGACCGATTTCTAAATCCCATAAAAGATCATCGAGTTTTTCTTCACTTATTCCAAAGGTTGTTTTTTTCTCTAATTTTACAACTTCTTCAATACTTTTTTTGGTTTTTAGGGTGTGCTCAAGTTCTATTTCAATACTCTTTTCTATCTGTTTATCAATTTCTTCTTCTCTTTTACGTTTCTCAAGTTCAATTTTTTCTTTTTTTTCCTTTTCATCAATTTTTTTAATTGGTTCTTTAATTAGTGTTTCTATCTTTTTTTCTAATTTTTTTGTCTTAGGTATTTCAGTTTTTATTTTTTCTTCAGGTTTTTTTATAGCTTCTTCTTTAATATATGTTTTTGATAAGTCATCATGTTTTGGTTCTTCGGGTTTTGTTTTTACTGTTTCTTTTTCTAACTCTTCTTTAAGTTCTGTTTCAAGTTTTTCTTCAAATAGTTTTAGCTTCTTCTTTAAAAATTTAAACATATTTTTTTTACCTAATACAAATTTTTATTAATCTTTTTCTTGCTCACTTAAATATTTTTGTGCTTTTGCAGATACCTCTGTTGCTTCGTTTTGCAGATTTTGTATAATTGTTAAAAGCTTTTCTTGTGTTTTTTGTAATTCTTCTAATCTTTTATCTATTTTACTAATTGCATCAGTTGATTTTTTTTCTGTCACTACACCTGCACCTATATCAAAAAGAACCTTTGATGGATTTGTGATATTTGCTTCAATATATGTACTTCCACCAAGAGGTAACAATACTTCTGATCCTTTATCAATTTTAACGATTTGTTCAAGTGTTAGTTTAACTTTATTATATTCATTAATTATTGCTTGTAAATATGATGACTGCATTTCCATTGAATTAATCTGCTCCTTATATTGTTCAATAAGTGTCAAACATTTTGTTAATTCTTCATCTTTTGACATATTATACCTCTGTTATACGGTCTTACCTTTATCTAAGATGTATTATTAATGTGTTTCTTTTATTAGACCTGTTTAAGAAAAACTATATTTTAAATTTAAGAAATTGCTAAAATAGGTATTGAAAAAGATTAAAATCTATTAGATATTAAAGCCAGTTATCTAAGAATTTTTATTTATAATCTCTTTAGCAATTTTTTTATAAGAATTTGTAATTTCTTCAGCTCTTTTTTTGTCTTTTGCCTCAGAGTACACTCTAAAAATTGGCTCTGTTCCAGAAGGTCTTAACAAAACCCATCCATCTTTAAGATAAAGTTTTACTCCATCTGTTTCATCAATTTTTATAACGTTTTTATCTTGTTTTGTATGATCTGCTAGTATTGTCATTACTATATTTTTCTTATCATTTGGACAGGTTAGTTTTGTATTAAAAGTTTCATATTTTGGTAATTCACTTATTAATTCTGATAATTTTTTGTTTTCCAAAGCCATTATTTCTAAAATTTTAGCAATAGTCATAGCAGAGTCTCTACAATATTGAAATTCAGGAAAAATCAATCCACCATTTCCTTCACCACCAAAAACAGAGTTTTTTTCAATCATAACACGAGCAATAATAGGAGAACCTACCGCTGTATGAATAACAATACCATTGTTTTCTTTAACAACATCATCAAAAGCACTAGAAGATGTAACAGGAGTTACTGTTATTCCACCTTTATTTTTCTTTGTTACATATTTTGCACCAAGAGTCAGGGATTGATCTCCAGTAATATAATTTCCTTTTTCGTCAATAAATATTGCTCGATCAGCATCACCATCTTGAGCAGCACCAATATCTGCATTTACATTTGGAACTTTTTTGATTAAATCCACAAGATTCTCTTTTAATGGCTCTGAGTTATGCCCAGGAAACATCCCGTCTGGTTCACAATATAACTTAGTTATTTCACAATCTAATTTTTTAAGAAGAATTGGAGTTACAAGACTACCTGCCCCATTTCCACAATCAATAACAATATGAAATTTTTTCTTTTTAATTTTATTAATATCTACATTGTTTAAAATTCCATTTATATATAGATCAATAGCTCCATCCCAATTCCAAGCTTTCCCAACGTCCTTCCAACTTGCAAGTGAAAATTTCTTTTCAAAATAAATTCTTTCGATATCATCTTCAATATCTTTAGAAAATTCAGTTCCATCACTAGAAACTCCTTTTATACCATTAAATTGTGGTGGATTATGAGACGCCGTGATAATAACACCTGAATCATATTTTTTTTCTTTAACTGTGTATTGAAGAGTAGGTGTAGGTACAAGACCAACATCAACAACATCACAACCTGTAGATAAAAGACCAGAGGATATTGCATTTTTAAGCATATGATTTGAAAGTCTAGCGTCAGTACCAATAGCTATTTTTGGTCTTGTTTTTATTCTCTTAAAAAAGGTACCCCACGCCATACCGATACCTAATGCAAGTTCACAGTTCATATCTTCGTTAACAACACCTCTGATACCATTTGTTCCAAATAATTTACCCATAATTAAACACCATTTTATTATGAAATGGGTTAACTAAAAACAAAATATATAGATTTTTATATGTTTATCATTCACCAATTACATTACCGATTTGTTTATCTGGATATCCTTTAGGGATAGGGTTGGACCAAACGATTTTATTATCTAAAGTGGTTTGTTCATTTAAAATTTCATTATCACCCAAAACAGAATTAACAATATTTGAGGAATTTCCTATTTTACATTTTTCACCAATGACACAATTTGATAAAAAAACATTTTCTCCAATAATTACATCATCATAAACAATTGTTGAATGAATTTTTGAGTTTTTACCAATAAAAACATTGTTACCAATACAAGAATCTTTTAAAATACCTTTAATTTTACAATTTTTTCCTTGGAAATAATCTATTTTATTTTTTTCCATGAGAAATTTATGTATATTTATATAACTGCTAATTCTACCGATGTCCATCCAATAACCTTTGATTTCATAACCAAAAAATCTGTCTGTATCTTTTATTATTCTAGGAAATATTTCCTTTTCCATTGAAACCAAATGGTTTGTTTTGATATAATCTAAAATTTCTGGTTCTAAACAGTAGGCACCAGCGTTTATAAATTCAGAGGGGGCATCCTCCGGTTTTGGTTTTTCTACAAAACCAATAATTTTTCCATCATCTTTAATATCTACAACACCAAATTCAGAAACATTTTCTACAGGCCATAAAGAAATTGTTGTGAATGCTTTATTTTTTTTATGAAATTTAATCATATCCTTTATGTTCAATGAACAAATAATATCACTATTTAAAACAAGAAAACGTTCAGTTAAATATTTTTCAGCAAATTTTGTAGCTCCTCCTGTACCCAAAGGTTTTGTTTCATTGTTAATTATTATTTCTTTATTAAAATCATTTTCATTAAAATATTTCTCAATTTGATCTTTTTTGTAATTCACAGCTAAAATAATCCTATTAACTTCTTTTGGTAATGTATCTATAATATGAGCTATCATTGGTTTGTTTAGAATAGGTAGTAATGATTTTGACCTTGTATAAGTTAAAGGTCTAAGTCTGGTTCCAAATCCGCCTGCTAGGATTATTGCTTCCATTTTATACCTCCGGTGGAAATACTCAAAGCATTAATTTTACTAATAAATTTTTCTAGTTTTTTTAACGTATGTATATTTTATGTTTAAAAAAATAAATATTTATCTATTTTGAAATACAAACAAGTGAAAGTTGATTCCTAAAATTACCATAACTATTTATCTTATTTTAATTGTTTTTGCGTAAATATTTTTAATCTTATCAGTTCAATTTTATAAAAATCTTTTTTTAATTTTTAATAGAAAACCTTATAAGGTCAATTAATGTATATCTGTTGGGGTATCATGGGAGAAGAAATGTTTGAAGCTGAAGAATTTAGTAAAATATTTTGTGGAAAAAAAGGATCATTGACTTCAGATGAAGAATTAGCAATAAATATTATCCATAGATTTAATATATGCCGAGATACACTAGAAACAATGCCTGCCTTAGAAGAACATATTGAACCCTTATTTTTAAAACCTAAACTAAAATAATCTGCATTAGAAAAATTTAATGTATTAATTTTTTACGAAATACATATATAACCTAATTTTATACTGGCTCCCAGGGGAATTTAATGCTGGATTTCAGTCATTTATATTCAGATAGAGCAGGGAAAATGAGAGGATCTGTAATACGGGAATTATTAAAAGTAACTCAAGATCCTGAAATTATTTCTTTTGCTGGTGGTTTACCAAATCCACGGTCTTTTCCAATTGGGGATATAAATAGTGTTTTAGACTCTGTTATGAGAAATTATGGAAAAACCTCCCTTCAGTATGGAACAACTCAAGGTCTTGATGAACTCAGAGAAAATCTGGCTGAAAGAGCATCAAAAGATGGAATTAATTCAACTAAGGATAACATTATTATTACAAATGGATCTCAGCAATCATTAGATGCTGTTGGTAAAATTTTCCTAAATCCTGGCGATACTGCAATTGTTGGTCTTCCAACATATTTAGGTGGAATAAATGCTTTTAGAAGCTATGAGTGTAATTTAGTTGGTGTTCCATTAGACAAAGATGGTATGAGAGTTGATCTTTTAGAAGATACAATTATCAAATTAATAAAGGAAAATATCCGCCCTAAATTTATCTATGTTATTCCATCTTTTCAAAATCCTGCAGGAGTGGTAATGCCAGAATCTAGAAGAAAAAAATTTATTGAAATAGCAAATGAATATAATCTGGTTGTGATAGAGGACGATCCTTATGGTAAACTTCGATATGATGGACCCGCTGTAAAACCAATTAAGGCTTATGATGACGTAGGTCGAGTTGTTTATATATCCACTTTTTCAAAAGTTCTAGCACCTGGTTTTAGAGTTGCATGGAATATTTCTTCCGATGAGATAACTAGAAAAATAGCTCTTTGTAAACAAGCCCTTGATTTGTGTACTAGTACATTTACACAATATGTTGTTAATGAGTTTATAAGACTTGGCTCATTTGATTTACATATTATGAAGATTTGTGAGATGTATAAACCAAAAAGAGATATAATGATTAAATCCTTGGAGAAGCATTTTCCAAAAGGTTATATTTGTCATAAACCAAATGGTGGATTATTTGCATGGGTTACATTACAAGAAGGTATTGATACTGAAATTATGTTTTTAGATGCAATTAAACAAAAAGTAGCTTATGTTCATGGCAAAGCTTTTCATGTTGATGGTAAGGGTGAAAAATCTATGCGACTAAATTTTTCTTATTCAACCGATGAACAACTAGAAGAAGGTATAAAGCGATTGGGTAATGTTATTAATGAAAAACTTGATAAGATAAAAATAGGTGTATAAATCTAATGCCTATTAGAAAAAAGATTATTTTAACAACTATTGTCACAATATTTATTTTTATTGCTATTTTGGTTGTTGCTATATTTTATGTAATTCCTTTAATCTTTGGAACAAAGTTTACGTTATCAGAACCCTACAGTATAATCGATGATAATGGTTTTCCTAGTTTGGCTATTAAATTTTCTTGTTCAGGTACAGTTACTTTAAAAATTATTGGACCTGATTCAAGAGTTGTAGATTCAGATTTTTTCTTTAAAGGAGATCATGATGTATTTCTTAATTTAGCAGATTTTAGACATACTATTAATGCTGGTCAATATACACTAAGAGTTTGTAATAATGATGATAATGAAATATTTTCAGAAAAAATTTCTTTTAAAGGCTCTGATATTTCTATTTTATCTTGTGAACAAAAATGGCTTGATGAAATTAAAATAAAAAGCTTTTCACTTTTTGGTCTAAAACTTTTAGTAAAAAACTCTGGTGATGTACCTATTTATCCTTATGAGTTTACAACTATAATAGATTCAGATATAATCTCAGCTCTTGCATTACCATGTGTTATCATGCCTAATGAAAATAAGTATGTTGAATGTTTTATTTATAGAAAATACGAACCAGAAAATAGTTCATTTTCTTTATATTTAAAAGATATTAATAATAATATTTTAGCTAGTGAACCTATTTTAAAAAATGTTGTTGATAATGTTCCAACAAAATTATTTTCTTGGAATAATAGACATAAAGCTAGCATTCCAAAATCTGATTTCTTATATAATTATTATTCAAATCTAGATAGAATTAATAATGAAGACTATAGTTTGTATGTTTTTGATTTATATGATGATGAATATATGGATATTGTAACAAATTCTATAATGATTGGACTTGGTAGTACTTCGGATATTGATAAGATAAATTATGCAGCTTCTTTTGTACAAGATCTTGAATATAAAAAAGATAGTCAAAACAATAACTCTTATGAATATCCTAATTATCCTATCGAATCGTTATTTAACGATAATATTGGAAGAGATTGTGAGGATAAGGCAATTCTTACTGCAAATATATTAAAAAATATGGGTTATGATGTTGCTTTACTTCGATTTCCTAATCATATGGCAGTTGGAGTGAACTTAAGTAAAAAAGCTATTCCTCAATATAATTATTATGTGGATAACTATTATTTCTTAGAAACTACAACAGAAGGTAGACCTTGTGGATTTGTTCCAAATGAGTATAAAAATTTGGTTTCAGAGGTAACCATTTATCCGATTAAAGACAGACCGTTACTTATTCATTATTGGGAAAATAGTGCAATTACTATTTATTCTAATACTGAGAAAGGTGATTTTGTTAAAGTAAAAGCTATTATTGAAAATCTCGGAAGTACTGGTGCTGAAGATTTTAAAATTGATGCTGCATTTTATACAACCTCAGACTTAAAAATAAATTATGAAAGTTTAGATATTGCCTCTTTAGATCCTGGTATGAAAAAAGAAATTATTCTTACTGTTAGTATTCCTAAAAATTTAATAACATTGTTTAAAACTAGAATATATATTGATAATAAAGTTGTTGATGAAAAGGAATCTGCTTCTTTATTTCCATAAAAATCAAACTTTAAAAAGATTTATAAACTGTTTTCTTAATGTTTTTATCGCTGGGCGTAGGTGAATGGTTGACGGTAAACTATTAGTTTGCTGAGGAAAGTCCTCTCTCATTCTGGATCAGGGAACCGTGCAAACGGTAAGGGTGAGAATCCTTGCAGAGACGCAGAAACGACACAGCCTTTGAATAACGCGATGATTCACTAGGTGATGAGGTCTTTAAAGGATTTGTTGAAACGGTCAATCTGCCCCCGGAGCAAGTCCAAATATTGGGATCAGTTATCCAGACTGCTCATAGGTAGGACGCATAGTAGAATACC
>SMTZ1_10005440_pt1 | contig 18594 bp, 20 predicted proteins | sample DeeMarSWOR136_30_FD_25667 | JGI IMG/M metagenome (IMG submission 25667)
GGAAGGGATTTGAATTCGAGTTTACTGATAAGATAATGTATAATAATTACTCATAAAAGGAGAAGTTTTTAAACAACCATTTGTTTTGAAATTGCAGTGAAAGGTTAAAGATGAAAATAGAAAATAAAAAGAATCGTAGTGATGTCTTTTATCATATATTATATGTTTTAATTCTTATTTTTTTGATAATTACCTGTAATATTACAATGTATTATATTGTTTATTTAATCTGGTTTCAAAACATTCAAATAGAAATAATTAATTTGTTTTTACCAATTTTAATACCTTTTTTCACTGTAACATTCTTAGGAGGAGTTTTTGAGCAAAAAAAATATAAAGAAACTGTGTCAAGATTATTTAAGTCAAGTATGCTATTTTTAACCTCAATTATATCTCTAATATTTGCGATAGTAGGTTTTGAGTATAATATTTTTCAAATTAGCGATATTTTTATCATTATTTTAAAAATATTTAGTAGTATTGGTATAATACTCTTCTTTGTTGGGATAGTTCTGTTATATACTTATTTTTCTTTTGGCTATATAGAAAAACATAGAAAAAATAGAGAGTTGAAATAGTACTTTAAAACAAAAAATGTTTTTTATTACTCGCTATCCTTTTTATCTGGTAAAATGATGGGATTCAAAAATCGTTAATACTTTTATTTATATTTTTTCTGAAAAAAGTGCAGGGGAGGGGGTTTGAACACCATTTTTCTAGTAAAAAAACTAAGTGCATCCAGTCATTGGCATATACAATATTTTATGTTCTTTATAGAAAAGAAAATAATCATAAAATCTAATTGCATCTGAGAATTTTTTTCTTAAATCATTGGATAATACTTTAAAATGATCATAACTTTCTAATTCCATCTCAAGTTCTAAGTTTGCACCACCAATAACCTCATAAGCATATATTATGTTTGGATGATTTTTTGCATAAAGTAGTATTTCTTTTGTCCTTGAAAAATCCTTAAGATCAAGTCTAAGTTTATACCAATGATAACCGATTTTACCTAGATCAATTGCAGCTCTGTATCCCTGAATTACATTTTTTTGAGTTAATCTTTTAATTCTCTGTGTTATAGTTGCACTTGATAGATCTAATTTATCTGCAATTATAACAGTTGGAATCCTTGCATTTTCTGCTAATATTTTTAATATGTTAATGTCTGTTTTATCTACGTCTATTTTTTCTCTAAAACAAGTCAAAACTGGTTCAGCAACAATTTCTTGTTTTTCTAATAAATAATTCCTTCTAAATTGGTGGAATTTTGCATAGATCCCTGGTAAAAAATCTTTAATAAATGGTTTATATTTGTTTAGCACGTTTTTTATTATTTCATAAAATTCATATGTATCCCTGGTCCAGAGAATGACAGCAAGATCTAATGGTCCTTCAATGCTTGGAACCCACCATGAATAAGGTTGAGATACAAAATAATCAATGATTTCTTTTTCCTTCTCAAGATCATCATATTGAAATTTCAAAAAAAACCTACAACTAAGATAACCGAGTCTTGATGCATCAATCATTGTATAGAATTTTTTTATAATTCCTTTTTCTATTAGTCTATTAATTCTATAGCTTACCATTGCTTTGTTTAATCCAACTTTTCTTCCGATTTCTGAATCACTTTGTCTTGAGTTCAAATCTAACTCATATAATATTTTTCTGTCTTTCAAATCCAATTTTTCCATAAAATCTTTCAAAACTACATTATTTTTGCAATATATTAATGTTTTGAACGAAATTTTGATAGCACATCTTATGTTTCGTTATATAATACTTCTTATGTGATGAATATGGCAAAATGTGAAGAATGTGGAAAGGTGCTTGGTTTTTTCGGTGGCTATTGTCATCCTGTAATGGGAAAAAGACATTTTTTATGTAGCTCTTGCTTTGACCAGGTGTCAGAAAGTGTAGAAAAATGGAAAAATGCTGTTTTGCCGTATGTCGATTTTTTCAATAACTGCTCTTCAAATAGTAGTTTTCAATCGAATTGGAAAAATAAATTAACAGATTTAATTAAAATAAAGAAAACTATTAAAAACACTAGAGTAAAAGAAAATTATATGGTAACAGAAAAGAGGACTTTGATGTAAAGTATTACCTGTAGATCATGTCTAAGAAAAGATCATATCTATATGTTTCGCTTACCGTGTTATTCTGGGGTTCTATTGCAGCGATAGGTAAGTTGTTACTGAGAAATCTTGATAATTTTCAAATTCTGCTTTTTACTACATTATTTGCAACAATTATTCTTTTAATAGTTGTATTGTATCTAAATAAATTAGATGTTATAAAAAATTATAATATCACAGATTATTGCCAATTTGCTTTGTTGGGTTTTATTGGTGTTTTTCTTTATCATATTTTATTGTTTACAGGATTAACCTTTGCTCCGGCTCAAGAAGTTTTTATTGTTAATTATACCTGGCCAATTTGGGTTATGATTTTTACTGTAATCTTAGTTAAGAAGAAAATAGATGTTAAGAGAATCCTCGCAATAATTTTAGGTTTTATTGGTGTTTATGTTGTCATTTCTAAAGGAGATTTTTTTAGGTTTGTAAGTACTTACGCTGAGGGTAATTTATTTGCTTTTGTTGGAGCAATATCATATGGTTTTTTTTCTGTTATAGGTTGGAAAAAAAATTATGATGTTTTTATATCAATGATGTTTTATTTTGGTTTTTCATTTATTTATAGTTTGATTGCAACAATTGCTTTTTCAGCTATTCCAACAATTACATCTTATGAGATGGTTGGTTTGATTTGGATGGGGGTTTTTGCTACTGGTCTTTCTTTTTGTTTTTGGTTTTTAGCGTTAAAACATGGCGATCTTATTGAGATGTCAAGTATCGTGTTTATTACTCCATTTATTTCATTAATTTATATTTATTTTTTACTTGGAGAAGAAATACTATTGTTTTCTGTTATTGGTTTGATAATAATTGTTCTGGGAATATTTTTAAATAACAATTGGAGGAAAAATGATCGAAGATTTAAATATACGATATGATTCTTCTACAAATATAAATATTTTATATTATATATTAAGACTCAATATCTTTGAGGAAAGGTGGAAAAAAATATGAAAGAAAAAATATTCGTTATATTTGTTGGAACGCTATTGATTGGAACTGTTTTCCCTATATTAGGGAACCAGGATAATTATTAAACAAAATCAATCTCTTTAAATAGCGCTTGGACTAAACATGGTGCATCAACCACTGGTCCAATCTGGCATTTCACGACCATAGAGCAGAACTATCCACCAGATGCTCCTCTCATCAATGGTCCAACATCAGGGAATAGAGGAGGAACATATACCTATACGTTTGTTGCGATTGATCCCAATGATGATGATATTTATTATGAGATTAACTGGGGGAATGGACAAGTCGATGACTAGTATCGACCTTCTTCTTCTAATCTGGTTATCACACGAACTTATTCATGGGATGAGAAAGGAACATACACGATTCAGGCGAGAGCGAAGGATATTTATGGTGCGATCAGTAACTGGGGGGTTTCTTGACTGTGACTATGCCGTTGGATGTAGCATCCACTAACACAATGCTCCTGAACCAGATGAATCAATCCAAGCAAGCTTTCCTACGTTTAAAAAAACTGCTTACGTAATCCTTTTTTTCTTTTATTTTTTGTCTTGAGATCCGTGTCCCTGCTTCCCCACCACACTGTTACCTGAAGATATGTTTTAAATTAGTTTTTATTACAAACTCTCAGAGTGGAGGCAAAGGTAGGTGGTCGCTTATATGACTGACAAAGGTAATATCCACACTCAGAATGAACGAATGAAATTACTTTTAAACATCGTACAAAGACTTTTTTATGATTCAAAATAAAACAGCGTTCGTATGACAGATATTATTAGAGAAGCTGAAATACATGAAATAGAACAAAAAGAAACAGAAGAAACCTTAGAGCAATTAAGTAGATATGGACTAATCAACAAACTACCAAATGGAAATTTCAAAAATTAGTTGTGCCTAGAGGAAGATTTTTCGATGAATATTGGGATATCCATCGATATTCTTCAGTTAGAACTTCCGAAAGATATTACTATCATCGTCCGCTCTCTCTAAGCATATTAATATTAGTAACTAATATTATATAAACCTTTCTTTAAAAATAGCTGAAAATATGAAAAACACATGCTTGTAAACCGTGTCACTGCTTTCCCTCTTGTATTTATAAAGATAAAAGATATATAATAAAAATAAGGAATATACATGAATAAGTGCATATTTTCAATAGTACTTGCAATTGTAATGGTCGGAACGGCATCTGCAGGGCAGACAACAATAGAGAATAAACAAAATCTCTTCAATAAAATTGAATTTCATTCCTTGAAGGAAAATGAAAATCTGACTAATTATGTCAATCCGTTTATCGGTACAGGAGTATGCTCTCACCTAGGTGCAATGGGGCAAGCAAACTGTTACCCAGGCGCGGTAGTACCACTTGGTATGGTTCAACTAAGTCCTGATACAGGAGAAAATATTGCGGGATACGCATATGAAGATAACTACATTGAAGGTTTTAGCCATACTCATTTGAGTGGTTGCGGTGCGCATGGTCTCGGAAATATTCTCATAATGCCTATAACTGGTGATATTAAAACAAAAGAAAAGCAATATAAATCTAGATTTAGTCATGCAAACGAAACAGCATATCCTGGATTTTATTCTGTTATACTAGAAGATTACAATATAAAAACAGAGTTAACAGCAACTTATAGATGTGGCTTTCACAAATATACTTTTCCATCAACTAATAATGCCCATGTTCTGATAGACGTAACTCATACACTTGAAGATAATCGCCCTATAGATGCCTCTGTTGAAATCATAAATCATGAAATAATCACAGGTTATGTTACCATTCCTTTTCCATTTGGTGGTGGTATAACACCATATACACCTCCATATACACCTTATACTACTTATTTTGCTGCAAAATTTAGCATACCATTTTCTTCATATGGAGTATGGAATGGTGGAACACTATATCCTGATTCTAATTCACGACGTGGAAGAGATATAGGTGCTTATGTTAATTATTCCACCCTTGCAGATAGTATTATCGAGGCCAAAGTGGGAATATCATATGTTAGTGAAGAGCAAGCGCTTCTGAATCTAAATACTGAAATTCCTGATTGGGATTTCAATAAAACAAAATATGATGCAAATATGGCTTGGAACGATATACTAAGTACACTCACGGTCGAAGGAAAAACTGAGGATCAAAAAACAATATTTTACACTGCTCTTTATCATAGTTTTCTAATGCCAAATATTTTTAACGATGTAAATGGGAAATACATAGGATTTGATGATGAAATACATACAGTAGAAAATTACACCTGCTACGCTACTTTTTCTCTTTGGGATACATTTCGTTCTGAGCATCCATTGCTAACGTTGGTTCAACCAGATAGACAAAGTGATATGATAAAATCATTAATCAACATTTATGAGCAAGGTGGATGGTTTCCAAGATGGCCGTTTCTAAACCGTTATACAAACTGCATGATAGGTGATCACGCTACTGTTGTCATTGTTGACTCATATCTTAAAGGCATCATTGATTTCAATATTTCAAAAGCATATGAAGGAATGAAAAAAAATGCAATGGAATTATCACCGAATGTTTATGAAGGACGTACAGACCTTCAATATTACAAGAAACTTGGATATGTACCATACGGAAAAATATCTCAATATCAGTCTGTTTCAAAAACATTAGAATATGCCTATGATGACTGGTGTTTAGCTCAGATAGCAAAAATGCTAGATAAAAACAACGATTACGAACTCTTCTTGGAAAGATCACAGAATTATAAGAACTTGTTCGATCCTTTTACAAAATTTATGCGCCCTAAATACTGTACGGGTCTGTGGAAAATCCTGTTTTTCCCAAGTTCATGGATAGGGTTTACTGAGGGTAACTCATGGACTTACACATGGTTTATCCCCCACGACATACAAGGTTTAATCAGTCTTATGGGCAAGGAGCGTTTTAGTAAAAGATTGGATTACTTTTTTAGTAAATTCGTATACCCTTCTTGGTTCAGACCATTTTCTCATTATTGGCATGGAAATGAACCAGATCAACATGTTCCATATCTCTATAATTATGTGAGTCAACCTTGGAAAACACAACATACTGTAAGAAGAATAATGGATGAGTTATATGGAACTGGGCAAGATGGAATACCAGGTAATGATGATTGTGGACAACTTTCTTCTTGGTATGTCTTTAGTGCAATGGGAATGTATCCTGTATGTCCTGGTAACACGACCTATCAAATCGGGAGCCCTATATTTGAAAAAATTACTCTACATTTAGATAATCAATATTATTCTGGTGGTGATTTTGTAATAATTGCTCACAATGTCTCTAAAGATAATAAATATATTCAATCAGCCACTTTAAATGATGAACCATTAAAAAGAACATGGATTAAACATTCAGAAATAGTAAATGGAGGATCATTGATTTTCAGGATGGGAAGCAATCCTTCTAACTGGGGTGTAAATTAAAATATACTCCATAACTAGATTATTGTGCAAAATAGGTATTTATTGTGCAACTTACTTTTAAAACTTAATTAATATGCAAAGCCTCCCTACTCAGAAGTAATTCATCCCTAGAAGGGTCTGACAGATAATAAAAGTTTGAAATATACAAAAAAACAATGGTGTTTTAAGGTTATGTTTATAAGTGCAGGGGAAGAGACTTAAACTTCAGGTTCAAATACTTTTTCTTCATTTCAGTATCGGGTTTCGGTCCTAATTTTGGAACCATTTAATAAAGTTTGTCAAGTTGTCAAGAAAGCTATTAGTATTTGATATGAATTATATAAGGAAGTAATAAGGGCATAATTCCATGGTATTTATCCATGTACTTGTGTCTACTTTTTCTACATAAGGCATTTCTAATATATACTCTCTCAATTCGCATAAATGTTGAAAATTTTTTACAACTATAATGGAGATTAAATCATATTTACCTACTAATTTTGATGCTACAATTACGCTTGGAATTTTTATTATTTCTTCAAGCACTTGTGATGAATACGCTGGTTTTACATCAATTCCAAAACGAGATATACACGAATAACCAATTTTTTTAGGGTTAATTATAACTGTTGAGCTAACAATGATCCCTTGTTCTTTAAGTCGTTCAAATCTGTTATTTATTGTATCCGGAGATACATCTGTTTTTCTCGCTATTTCTCTAAATGAGATTCTTGCATCTTTTTTAAGGATTTCTAGAATGGTAATATCAATATTATCCAATTTCATAAATGTCACCTACTCAAATTCAAAGTTTTTCGGGCATAGTAGAGGTTTATCGACAAATATTCCTACAACAGCGCTTTTTACTTGCGGAAAATCTTCGATTTGATCTTTTGTTATCCCAATTTGTTCGATATCTTTTAATAAAAATATTGCTTCGATATCATATTGTCCAATTGTTTTAGTGGCAACACATAATCCTTTCATTTTATTAATCATTTTGAGAACTGAATCGGAGAATTTTTGCACAACCCTAACCCCAATTATTACTAAATTTCCTTGACCCATTTTTTTTGGATCAACCACAATTGTACTACCTCGTATTACTTCATTTTCCATCAGTTTATTGTATCTGTTGAAATATGACATTGAAGTGCAATTTCCTTAAAAGGAGTTCTTATATCTTTTTGTAGCGCTCGTAATATTTTAATGTCAATTTCGTCTAATTTTTTATTTTGCATTTAACGTAATTCTCCAACTTAATTTCTGATAAAAGTATGTTTTTTTATTTATTAATTCTTTCTTTGTCGTAATTTTTATAGAAAAACTTCGAATTTTCTTTTTTTTCTACATTATTTGTTAATTTTAAAAATAATTTCCTTATTTGTCCGAAAAAAATAAAAAAAATAGGACATAATAGTAATTTTTATAAATACAAGATGGTTAATGGTTTTTGATGAAACAATTTCTAAAACCCTTATGGTGATATTTATGGATTTAACACCCGAAAAATGGTTAGAAAAATTCGAAAAAGAAGGAAAAGCAGATGAAATTTTTTTAATAATTGGTAGACAGAAATATACTCCCCGGCAAATAGCTTCCATGGATTATGTCTTCTGGAAACATGTTGCAAAATCCGTTTGATATGGTTATGTCAATAAAGATAATAGTAACTGGGGGAACATTCGATAAAGAATATAATGAACATAACGGTGAATTATATTTTAATAAAACACATGTATCTGAAATGTTAAAATTAGGAAGATCAAGAGTTGAACTTAAAATTGTGACATTGATGATGCGTGATAGTTTGCATATGACTGATGCTGATGTTAAAGCTATTTTAACAGAGTGTCAAGGTACTAAAGAGAATAAAATCCTAATCACACATGGTACTGATAAAATGACTAATACTGCGAAGGTTTTAGGGAAATCTGTTAAAAATAAAACAGTAGTTCTTACAGGCGCAATAATTCCTTATGCATTTGGTAGTTCTGATGGTATGTTTAATTTAGGTAGTGCTTTAGCCTTTGTTCAAACCTTGCCAAATGGAGTTTATATTGCTATGAATGGAAAATATTTTCATTATAATAATGTGAATAAGAATAAACGGAATGGTAATTTTGAAGAAATAAACTTTAAGATAAAAAATAGGAATTAAACATGAAATGTCCCTTGGATTCATACTAATAAAAGCAGCACCTGCACTTGAACATGAAGTATATAATAAATTATCAAAAATACAGGAGATAATCGATTTACAGCCTCTTTTTGATGAATATGACCTCATAGCCAAAATCGAAGCTGAAAATTTTGAGAAACTTGGTGAAATAGTAATAAATAACATAAGGTCTGTAAATGGTGTAATAGATACCAAGACATTAACAGGAACAAGGTTCTAACTTTTGATACTTCCTAAAATTTTTAACTTAATAAATGATTTTATTTCATTTGTTGCAAATAAATTACTTTTTTTATTAAAATCCCGATACTATTCATTATGGTGTCTGAAGTACAATTCACACCTCATTTATAGTTTAAATCTCTTTTTTAACCACAAGAGCATGGCGGCTAAAAATAATATTTTTCTCATTTTTTTTATTTCAAACAAAAAACCTCTTTATAAACATGTGTCACTGCTTTCCCACTCCTTTATTTCCGTAAGGATATGTTTTTAAAGGGGAATAATGATATAAAATCATATTAGGGGGTAGGAAAAGTCATGGATTTAAAAGTGGTATTATGACCTCTCGTGGTATGGATAAATGGATGAGTTATCGAGGCATAGAATTTTTAAAGGATATTGGAATGAAAAGTGGTCAAGTTGTTCTTGATTTTGGATGCAAACATGGCACATATGCAATTCCTGCAGCAAAGGTTGTTGGGGAACAGGGGATGGTGTATGCGATTGATAAAAACAGGGAGGCTTTGCATGAATTAGCTAATAATGCTGGAGAAAAAAAGTTAAAAAATATTAAATGCATAGCTGTTAGAGATCAGATAAAACTTCTCATATCTGATGAGTCGATAGATATAATTTTATTGTATGATGTTTTGCATTTGGTGAAAAACAGAAAACGGCTGCTTAGAGAGTTATATCGTGTTTCGAAATCTCTAGGAATTCTCTCAGTGTTCCCGAAACATCATGAAGAAGATATGCATATGAATTTAGACGAAGTGAAGGAACAAATAGAAGCTACGGGTTTTCGTTTTGAAAAAAAAAGTGTGAAAACGTTGATGCATGATGATCAGCTAGAAAACGGAGCGATCTTAAATTTCAGAAAAAGTTGATTTTTTATGGTGGTGTGGATAAATTAAGTGCGTTATTGCTCACTATTCTTGCTTTGAATTTGTATGAATGATTGATAGAGAAATGAATGGAATTAAAATGTTCAAGATGTGGATGCTTTGTACTTGAGAGTGAATGTAATAAATTACTTGTTGAGAGTAGTGACTACTGTGATTGTTATGGTGAGATTGCGTGGTTTATACGAAAGCATTCCATAGAAATTGTCCCAATTGCAAGCAGATGTGCAAGATTGATGAATACACTGATCATTGTCCAAAATGTGGATTTGTATTTATTGATATGTTGAAAAGAATGTCTGAAAATGAAACAAACAAAAGGAGTCAGATTAGAAGAACGGGGGATGGAGTAGATTTAATAGATGGTTAGCTCTAGATACAGATGATGGCAGTATAGACATTATATTGACACAATAAGAGTTGTGTATCCATGTAAATACAAAATAAAACTCTTTCTTTTTTTCTTTTTTTTATTTTGATTTTTCGCACAAAAAACCATAACTGTAAACCCTGTCACTGCTTCCCCACAGGTAGATAGGTTTTTAAAGAGGAAGTATGTTATAATATTATAAGGAGGAATGAAATCTATAATTTGGGGATTCCTCATCGGTTTAATGATGGGGAGCATAATCGGAATTATCTTAAAGAAGATTTTAGGTTGATAAGGATAAATAGTAATTCTTATCCAAGAAGATTATCCTTTTATAGATAGATGTTGATATAAAATATGATACATGGGGTAGGAAAGATATGGATAGAACACCTCTTGTTAGGAAATATTTAGCAGTTGGAATCATTCTCTTGTTGGCTGGAACCTTTGTTGTACCATTGGGAACATCGAAACAGACGAATGGAAAACATATCATCACAGTTGATGATGAACCTGGGGATGCAGACTTTACATCCATAAAGGAAGCAGTGGATTATTCCAGTCCTGGAGATACTATCGAAGTATACAGTGGGATGTATCTTGAAGAAGAGATTTGTATCGTGAAAGATAATATTACACTTTGGGGTATTGCTCATGAACTTGGTGAAGGTAATGATAGCGGAAAACCTATTATACAAGGCAATGGTGTTAATGGCATCATTTGGATAAACAGAAGTTATGTGACTGTCTCGAATTTTATAATCGAAGATATACAGGAAGTTATTTCAACATGTATTTGGGTAAGAAACTATTGGCCGCATCAAGATGAACTATATAATATTAAAATATCAGATTGCGTTATTCGCAGTTCAATAGGTACTTTAGCGACTACAGGGATTGGAATTCAGGCTGTTTATAAGAATATTAGACTTATTGATAACGAAATAAGTAATTGTAGTGTTGGAATAAATCTAGGCCGGTCTCTAGGAAGTTCAAAAACAACAGGAAATATTATAACAGATTGCAGTAATGGTATTGTTCTAAATTACGAACAACAAAATGTTTCAGGAAATAGAATTAAACGATGTGCGCGAGGAATATCTATAGCGGGCACAAATAATACCATATATGGAAATGATATTGATAGTTGTCCCATCGGTATTTATAGATGGGGGTTGTGTGAATATATTGAGGGGGGTAATATTATTACAAAAAATAATTTCAAGAATTACAGCTGGAACGAACCTTGGTGGGAGAGACAGGTGATAGTATATCTTTTTTATGGTTTTATTAAAGATAAGAAAGATAGTTGGATTGGTAATTATTGGTATTCTTGGAAAGGTGTTGGTCCAAGCAAAATACGCGGAACATTAGTCTTAGGGATTGGATTTGGTGAAAACGAAATAGCGTTCCCGATTCCATGTTTTGACCATGATTGGTCTCCTGCACAAGAACCTTATGACATCCCTTGATGTTCGCACCAAAAAATAAAGTGTAAACCGTGTCACTGCTCCCCCCAACCTTTCTTGTTTTTTTTGTTTATTTTTATCGTTTATAAACTTTATTAATTTTATTTGTCAATTTTGTTAATGATGTACAAAATTTCTATAACAATTTTTATATGTGAATATTCAGTTTATTGATGAAAGAGAGGATAGCATGAAAGGTAAAATCGCTATAATGATATGTTGTATGCTGGTGTTCATGTGTGTGATGCCCGTGATTCAATCAACCACAATGGTAGAACCCTTTGAAAAAAAGGATTTTCCTTTTGATGTACGGTTCGATATTCGTTTTACTACTCAAAATAATAAAACAATCCCCCTTCATTCTCATTGGGGACCACTTACGATATTATTATTTAAATTCCTTGATATCCGGTCTTTCTCATTATACGAAAAAACTGATACTCCCGAATATCTTTACGCATCAATGGATGTATCTAAATTCCAATATTCTGAATATCGATCAGTATATGCAATTTTTTGGTGTTATAATGGAACTCAATACTATGCAGCAACCTATACTCATTCTTTAGGGGGGAATATAACCCATTTTTGTGGATATTGGGGAGAAGATTATACAGATTATCATCATACTATCATTGAGGGAGATATTCTTGAACAAGAAAACAGAATATCCTGGAAAATACCTAAGAACCTTATCGGAGATCCAAATAATGGAGCGGTGTTACAAAATATTTATGCTGCATCACATTTACAGTATCAAAAGGATTGTAGAGCACCTAGACAATTATGTCTAGCAAGTGATTATGCAGAACCAATACCACTAGTTGGTAGCGAATATACATATATCATTCAAGTATAAAACAGATAATTATTTTCAATTATTAATTTCATTCTTTCTTTTTTTGTTTTCGCACGAAAAAACCATTGAGTCTATGTAAGAAACCGTGTCACTGCTTTTCCACCTTATTTTTTCAATAATCTTAAATATTATAAAATCTTACCAATTTTAACCTGTTGCTTACAGGGGAGGAATAATATGATTCAAAGGAAAATAATTGGACTATTTGTTTGTATGCTGCTGCTAATTACTGTTGCTCCTGTAATTTCATCTCAGTCCTGTAATTTCATCTCAGATCGATAGTGAATCATTTTCAACAGTTCCCTGGACAACCCAAGGAAGTTCACTGGAAGATTGGATTGAGATGCAAAAGCTCATCGCGGGGGACGGCACAGCAGGTGATCGATTTGGTTGGTCTGTTTCTCTTGACGGCGATACTGCGCTTATTGGTGCATGGAGAAATGAATATTATGGTTCTGCGTATGTCTTCACCCGTTCTGGTACTAGCTGGACGCAACAAGCCAAGCTGACTGCCTCAGACGGGGAATATGGAGATTATTTTGGTTATTCTGTTTCTCTTGATGGTGATACCGCACTCATTGGAGCCAACAGTGATGATGACAACGGAGACTATTCTGGGTCGACCTACGTATTCACCCGCACCGGAACTACCTGGACACAACAACAGAAACTTATTGCTTCAGATGGTGTACAAGGTGACTACTTTGGTTTTTCTGTTTCGCTTGATGGTGACACTGCTTTGATTGGAGCGAACCATGATGATGACAACGGAGATAATTCTGGTTCTGCATATGTGTTCACCCGCACTGGTGTTACCTGGACACAACAAGCAAAGCTTCATGCTTCAGACAGTACAACTGGGGATGTATTTGGTCATACTGTTGCTCTTAACGGGGATTCTGCCCTAATTGCAGCACTTGGAGATACCGAACATGGAGCAAATTCTGGATCTGCTTATGTATTCACCCGTATGGGCACTACTTGGACCGAACAAGCTAAGCTGTTAGCCTTTGATGGTGGACCGGGAGATTTTTTTGGTATTTCTCTTTCTATAGATGGTGATACCGCTCTTATAGGAGCTCGTGATGATTATAATGAGAGTTCAGGTTTTGGCTCAGTATATATATTCACTTGTACTGATACCACTTGGACACATCAGCAGAAACTCCTTACACCTTATAATGAAACGGGACGCTATTTTGGTAGTTCGGTTTCACTTGATGATGATACCGCTCTCATCGGAGCATGGGGTAGCGATGGATATGAAGAATTTTCTGGAGCGGCTTATGTATTCATCCGTACCGGAAACATATGGTATCCACAAGCAAAATTCTATCCTTCAGATGGTACTGTATACGACTGCTTTGGCTATTCTGTTTCCCTTGATGGAACTACAGCGCTTATCGGAGCAATTCAGGTTGATTACTATGATACATTGCCTGGGAAAGCGTATGTGTTCACGAAAAACCAATCACCAGATCCACCGATAATTGATGGTCAAACAAATGGAAAAATAAATACTGAATATATTTATTCTTTTGATTCTAGTGATCCTAACGAAGACGATGTATCGTATTTTATTGAATGGGGTGATGGTACAATAACGAATTGGACTGAGTTTTACCCATCTGGATCACCAGGATATAGTGAGAGTCATTTGTGGACAACAAAAGGGACCTATACCATCCGAGCTAAAGCCATTGATATAAATGGAGATGAAAGCGGCTGGGGACAACTAACGGTGACCATGCCCTGTGCATACAACATACCGTTGCAATGGTTCTGGGAACGATTGTTCCAGCGGTTCCCTAATGCCTTCTCACTCCTTCGACACATGATGGGATACTAAAAAACATTCTCATCTTTTTTTCTTATTTTGTCTTAGAATCCGTGTCACTGCTTCCCCACCCATTACTGTTATTTGTGATTTTTATTGGTTCCAAACATTTAAATAAAAAAAAAGGATAACAAATAGTAACCCGTTTTAACAAGGGAGGTAGAAGGAATTATGAGAAAAGGAGCGCGGATAAAAGAGATTGTTTTGGTCAATGTTTTTTTCCTTATATTTGTAACTATGAATAGTTCTATTGCCACTGAAACATCGACTATAATAAACAATGTACATCCAAAAAGTCTTTTTGGTTTACAAAGTATCATTGATGTATCGTGGAATGGAAGTCAAACAAGTGAACCTCTTGTCCCAAATGGTAATGTTCGGGTTATAACTCTAGATGTATCGTACTGGGTTGTTCATGGCATTCTAGGAAAGATTATCCTCTGGTATTATCTCTTAACATTTGAAAGTGTTACGGTCACCATCGAGATTGTCAATAAACCTGATTATTGTTCAGCAGACCTATCAATTTCTCAACTAAGTTTTTTAATCGATGATGAAATCACAGTGGGACACACACATTTAGTTGTGGCTGTTAATCAATACGCTCCTGCATTCGAACCATTCAATATTCAATTAAAAGCATCGGTCGATTCTGTGTTTGGTCCTTTCGGTTTTCTCCCATTTATAGACGGGGATCAACGTATCTTTAATCTGTCTCTTATCGCTGAATATTTTCCCCTCATTGATGTGACTCCAGAGTACGGTTATCTTGAAACCACACCAGGAACCACGGTTATTGATCCTATAACCGTGGAAAATCTTGGGAATGGAAAAACACTTGTCGATACCCATATCATCAATATACCTGAGAATTGGATTGCGATCCTCTCTCCATCTCAACTCGCTATAGAGGTAAACGAAAGTGAAATGACGAATCTCTCCATCACGCCACCATACGACTTCTATGGTTATGGTGTAATAACAGTATCGTTTACTCCCAAATATTATTATAACCCAGTTCATCAAGGAACTCCAATGTATCTTCAAATCCTGGTTGAAGTAAAACCATGAAAAATGCATTGGTTACTGGAATAATTCTCTTGTTTATTGGAACTAGTGTCGTGTCTGGTTTTCAAATACATTCAAATCCTCAAACAATAAATCGTGGTTGGTTGTATGTCGGTGGGAGTGGACCAGGGAACTATACGAGGATTCAGGATGCGGTTGATAATGCGAGTGATGGTGATACAGTTTTTGTTTATGATTATTCTTCACCATACTATGAAAATTTGGTTATAGATAAATCACTAAATCTCATTGGAGAAGATCAAGTATCAACGATCATTGATGGTTTGTATAATACTAATACTATATGGATACCATTATCATTGGTTCATGTACGTAATTTTACTGTTACAAATTGTAAGAACGACCTATTTAGTGCGGGGATTTTTGTCACCGAAAAATTATCTTGGCCACTTCCTGACCCCCCAGCAAGTTCAGATGTTCATATTGTAAATTGTATAGTGAAAAACAATTCCTGTGGTATTCGATTTATAAATACTAGGAACGGAGAAGTAACCTCTTGTAATATTCATCATAATCTAGGGAATTCCATTTATATGAATAATGGATCATACATTACTATTCATGATTGTTATATTCATGAGAATGGACAAGTAATACCTGAGGGGTACTATAGTGGTGGGATTGATATTTCAGATCAGGAGTGGTTGGAAGGTAGTGATAATATCTTGATTTCCCATTGCAGGATCATTAACAACGTATGGAGTGGAATAGAAATTGATCGTGCTTCTACAAACATTGACATAGAATCTAATATCATAATAGAAAATACATATTTTGGGATATTTATTTGGGACATTCCCTTTAAAAAAACTCTATCTAATATTAGTATCAATAATAACAATGTTTCATACAATGGCGTAAATTTATATGGGGGAGGCATCGGTCTTCAGGAGTGTAAAAAATCTGTAGAGATTACTCAGAATAACATCATTAACAATCATGATGGTGTTTATCTCTTACGTTCATCCTACAATAGTATTCTTGAAAATAATTTGATAGGAAATTATCGCAACGCATTTTTTTAAATCTTTTTGTTTCTTAAACCACTGGGATAAAAACTATTGGAGTGATTGGCAGGGTTTAGGACCAAAATTAATCAAAGGAAAATTAAGAGTAATTCCTTGGATGAACTTTGATTGGCTTCCTGCACAAGAACCCTACGAAATCCCTTGATTTATCAATACCAATTGTATCTCTGTAAATCGTGTCACTGCTTTCCCCATCTTGTGTTTTTATTGATTCCAAACATTTAAATCAGATAACGTCATAACGATTTACAACCTGTTTTTCACAGGGGGGAAAAAAATATAGAAATGGAGGATAATATGAAAAGAAAAACCATAGGTATTTTTCTTTGTACGCTGATGTTTGCGAGTGTCGCCCTACCAGTCATTGGAACTAGCGATGTAGAAAAAGAAACAGCACCTGTGTTATCTGTTGTTGACCAACAACAGACCAATACCGCTGAGATTCATTGGTTGTACGGTGGAGTCGACAACTGGCAGCAATTTGTCAACCACGGTAATATGATTGAGAAAGTAGATTGTCATATCGGGTGTTATTATAGTAACTCACCTGATATCACCTTATCCATTGAAAAAGTCATAGGAACCCCGGTCACATCAGTCACCTACCCAGCAACCGCGCTCCCTTTTGACCATCAAGATTGGTTCACCTTTGATTTCCCTGATGTTAATCTGACATACGGTGAGACCTACCATATTGTCATTCGCTCTTATAGCGGATCAGAGTACGCGTGGAGTGGCGCATATGGAGATCCCTATCCCGCTGGACTTAGTAGTCGATCAGCACAATGGGATTATGCGTTTAAGACCATTGTAGACCGGATTGCATCCCCTGATGTTCCAATCCTTGATTTAATTAATGTCAAAGGTGGTATACGAAGTATTTCAGTCGTGTTAATGAATTTTGGGGAGGGAATTGCGGAGAATATCTATTGGGAAATGACTGCAATAGGGGGCTTATTCTTCTACCCAAAATTGAGAAATGGAGCTATTGAGATCTTACATCCTGGTCAGGAGGAGACAATTCAGATTGCACCAGTACGTGGACTAGGGAAAGCAACTATTAATTTCTATTGTAGATATAAGATAGTGGGTTTACCGTATGATGTGGATTTCGAGGTTAAACAGGAATGGCGTGATCTAGTGATTTTCTTTTTGGATTTATTTTTTGATAGGATTCAACCGATAAAAGACTGGATGATGGTTGAGGATTACTCGTATTTCACTAATCGTACTGATGAGGTATCGGGGGTTGAGTTAAACTATTCCGGGATTAATAATATGCACAATGTGAGAGTTGTAGTAGATCAGCCTTCCTTTGCTGGGGAGATAGAGTTCCTTGCAGCGTGCAAATTTACTGATGGGAAAGCGGTCTTGTATGAATGTTGGCTTACGAAAGAACTTGTGATGAGTGAAACAGCACATTGGGAAGTAGAGCTTGTTGACGGCGGATAGAGTATTATTCTACCATATTTTTCTTTTTTTTACTTTCGCACAACAAAACCATACGTGGAAACCGTGTCACTGTTTTCTCGATATGAGTAACTGATATCTGTTTTCTCTTTCAACATCGACAAAATGATGTTTTATTCGAATAATATTACTAGTCTGTCGACTTTTTTGATGAGCCATTTAATGTTTTTCAGTCGATATTCAGTATATTGGTGTTAAAAAAAATGAATGGAAACATTGGAACTACAAAGGCAAGCGACTCCCCATACAAGAACATTGATGCACATAATTATTCAGAAATAGATTTTTTGTACTTCACAAACCAATTTTTCCTATGAGACAACACTCGCTAAAATTATTCATTCAGTATTCCTCTACGACTGGTGAAACACCATTCCTGCAAACCCAAAAGCTCCACGAACCAATATTTTTCGAATAATATTAGAAACAAATTTTTCTCTTTTTATTTTTTTATTTTTGATATCTACACAACAAAACCATACGTGGAAACCGTGTTACTACTTTCCCACCAACATGTTATGAGGTTTTTATTGGTTCCAAACATTTAAATGAAATAACATCATATATAGCGATAACCTGTTGTATTGACAGGGGGAGGAATTAGAACATGCGGAAAGT
>SMTZ1_10002986_pt1 | contig 18588 bp, 10 predicted proteins | sample DeeMarSWOR136_30_FD_25667 | JGI IMG/M metagenome (IMG submission 25667)
CATCAAAAGATCTATACAATTAACATGAATGAAAAAACCTAAAAGTGTTACCCATGTCCCCGAACACCTGTTACCCATGTCTCCGGTCTGTACAAAGGGGGATTCAGGGGGATTACAATCTTGGTTAGGGTGGGGGTTGCGCCCCGGCCTACAAGACTATAACGTTGTATCATTATCCGAAACCTAAGCGGCGGGATTTGTTCCCAACGAACAAGATTATTTTCCTTTCAACAATCTCATCGCCTGTTTATTATGCGGATTCAATTCCAAAACCTTTCTCCATTCCTCTTTAGCTTTCTCCACCAGTCCCTTCTGGTTATAAGCTATTCCCAGGTTGAGGTGAGCCAATTCATATTGCGGATTTATTCTGAGGGCTTCCAAGTAATGCTCGATAGCTTGATCCAAGTCCCCGTTTTTATGATACACGGTGCCCAGATTGTGATAAGATTTTTCATAATAAGGGTCTGAAAGAATGGCCCGCTTGAATTCCTCTATAGCTAAATCCGTTTTGCCCAACTCGGCATAAAGGTTAGCCAGATTATTGCGGGAAGGAGCGAAATCGGGAGCGTATTTTAGAGAAATTTTATATTCCTCTACAGCCCGGTCCAACCTGCCCAGATTTTGATAGGTGATTCCCAGCACATAATGATCCGAGAAGCCCTGATTCCCCATCAAATTCTCCAGCCTGGTGTTCAATGTCACCAAAAGTATTGCAACTCCACAAAAGGAGAGCAGCAGTTTGTAGATCTCCTTATTCTTTGCCTTTTGATAGATCCACCATATAAAAAAGGAGCTGAACATGATCAAAAAAGGAATAACCGGCATTCGGTAGCGGGAGCAAACGAAAAACACAATTACAGAAGCTGAATATGATAAAATGAAAAGATACAAAAGTAGGTATTTTTTGAAATCTTTGAGACAGACAAAAATCCCCAATATGGAAAGTGGACCTACCAGACCGAAAGGAAGATAAATAATGCCTTTTCCCAAAAGAAGATCAAAAAGAGAAGAAAAATCTTTATACAAGTATATATTCTGGTTATTGCTTATCTCAAACCCCTTCCAGAAATAAATTATTTTTCTGCTCATCAGTTTTAGCCAGCTTAAGGGTTGAGAAGCGATGAAACCAAATCCTTTTTTGAGCCAGAAATCTGATATTTGGGAAGGTTTTAGCTTTTGTCCGGTTTCTTGCTCTGCCAGCCATATAGCCTCTTTATATCCACCCCACCAGGTCTTATCTATGTGTGGTGCGGTAGCTGACCAGCCAGTGGCATCTGGGTTGTTGCCCAGGTAAAAGTTATACCCCCCTTGCCAGGAGATTAAAACGAAGTCTTTGCCCACAAAATAGTTTCTCAGAGTTACCGGCACAATCACCAAAATCGCCCCGACACAAAGAATTATCCAACGGACAAGGATGATTTTTGTTAAGAACTTGTTTTTGAATTGAAAAAACATCCATATTAAAATGAAAGGAACAAAGATTAAGATGTTAGGGCGGGCAATGGCGGATATTCCCAAGACTATCCCGCAAAGAAACCAATTTAGGGATTTTGGTTTTTCAGCTGTGAGGATAAGTAAACCTATAAGCGCTAAATCAAGAAAGACGATAAGCGAAGTGATCAGAAGCTGTCCGTCGTAAAAAATCAGCATGGCGTAAAACGAGGCAAAAACTGCTGAGACAAACCCCACGGTTCTATTGAACAACTTCTTGGCTATCAGGAATATCAGAACACAACTCAAAGAGCCCAAAAAGATTTGAAATAGACGGGGAAGGAAGAAACCGTGTCCGAAAATCTTGTAGGTCAAGGCCAAAAGGTAGACGTAAAGGGGACCACGAAAAAATGGTTCTGTCCCCAACCAGTCGCCTGCGGCAATCTGTTGGGCCCAGCTGTCATGGTAAAGCTCATCCATTATGGGAGCTGAAAAGAAAGGCAAAAAGGACTTGATCTGAATCAGATAAATGAGCCTTACCAGGAAAGCTAACACGAAGATAGAAATGGGCAAAAAGAATTCCATCCAGCGCGAACTCTCGGAGACTTTCTTAGCTTGAACTTTTCTTGTTGTTTTAGCTTTTTTCACAGAAATTTTTTATAGGTGTAGGAACTGCCTCCAGGTCTTGCCCGACGGGAGCTCTTTTCCGCCAAAGAAGGACTGGATAACCCCCTTAGTATGATAAAGTTTGGGCAGGGTAACTGCCCTGCCCAAACAAATCACTCTTATTGCCTATTGCCAGTTCAGATTGGTAAAAAGACTCGGCCTTACGAATTTGCTTTTCCAGGGTTGAGGAAGGAACAGGTTATGGTCTATGGGACAAGGTCCTCCTTTGAAAAGATAATCTATCAGGGAAACAACATCAGCCACATTTACCACCTGGTCATCGTTCACATCTCCCTGCTCCACGGATGGATCTGGCTGGTCTCCATTTTTGAAGAGATAATCGATCAAGAATACCACATCCGCTCCATCGATTTCCCCGTCCTCATTTACATCTCCTCGATAAAAACCGCAGAACCGCAACATCGGTTTCCACCACTCAGGACCTATCAGATGCTGAGTGGTATCAACGCCAAAGATGATAAAAGACTCCAGATGAACCGAGTCTGGTTCCAGAGTGATTATTCCCGGAGTCAAAAGAAGGGAAATGTCATATCCGGATGAATCATCCTGCCAGCTTCCCTTGGTAATTAACTGCCAGAGCTGGTCATCCCTCCAGCCTTCCTGAGGATAGATGAAATACTGATGGCTTACCGCCTCATATCCTATCACCGGAGTATCATCCGAGGGAACCCGCAGCGCTCCGAATTTGTATCTGCGGTTTGCAATTTGACTCGGACACCAGTGCCAGGCAAGATTGTGCACGGAATCTCCCTTCGAATCGTTATTGTAAGCATCAAAGATATCCCAATCCATCGAGAGGGAGACGTAAGCTTGCATGGCGGTATCTGCTGTATTTTTTATCACATACTGCTGGAGGATGAAATCACCGTAAGCTGGGTCAGAGGAACCGACCGAATACTGCTCCACCACCAATCCCAATCCAATGGTGTCTATAAAAGCAGTTTTTCCAAACTCCCCAAAAGTGGTATCCACTATAGTTAACGCATTGTAAGGATACCAGCTGTCTTTCACATGGGTAGTGAACATGTCCATGGCAATCATGGTATCACCAGGAACCACCCAGGCTAAGATCAAAGTGCCATCAAAAAGCTGGTCGGTGCCATTCCATACGAAATCCAGATTGGTTTCATCTCCTATGGCACCATAGTTGGTGATATTCATGGAGGCATTGGTGGCATGAATGTTGTCGTAAGAATAGACCGATGCTGAGCCGGGACGAACCGCCACGGTATAGCGATCGTTTGACCAACCATGCCAGTTTACCAGCATCTCCTCCGGTGTGGAACTCCAGGTGTCATGTATGCAGATATAAGTGGTATCCGGCGGACCCCAGCCCATGGCGCAAATACTGTGGTTCCCATAATAGGGATGAGAAAATACGTTCCAGACCGCAGGATAGCCCAACCTGATTTCGTTTATCAGATAGCCTAAGCTCTGATCATAGTCCGTGTAATCCTCAAAACCATAATTGTTCTCATAGTCCGGATGATTACACACCATTCGGATTCCCGGACCCATATCGGAAAGATAGGTTCCGCCGGTCGAAGAATCCGTATTCATGGCCCAGGAGAGCTGTTGCTGAACATTGGGCACATTGTAATCCCATTCGTATTCCAAGGGGTCCCAGCGGTCGAAATAATAGTCAATCAAAAGATCGTACCCATGGGCATTCCAATATCCCAAAACATCAGCGCCCGCGGTGGGAGAGCATCCGTAAGACCAATCGAAATCCGGCACTCCGGTGATGCGGAATTGATCTAAACTTAAATCAAACCCTTCTCCATTTTCGATCTCCTCCCAATCCGATTTTATCTTCTCCTTCTGCGCTTCAGTCATCTTCATCGGATAAGCAAGAAATACCTTCTCAGCTTTGCCGGGGGTGAAAAGGAGAGGAGAGACATACGATCTTTGGTCCCCAGAGACGAATTCAAACCAGATGTCGAAGGGGGAACAGAAGATGACACGGGACAGCCCGGTCTTTTGTTCTCCTATTTCATCTACAGCAATCTTCAAAGCCTTTTCCCGTGCCGAATAGTGAAGCGGGAGCCCGTAGAAATACTCCACCACCGGACCTAACTCCGATCGGGCGGAGACCACGACGGTTAAAAAATCCCCCTGCCCGGTTATCATCTTCTTGGCCAAATTGATTCCTTCCCCATCGCCGATCATCCTCTTCTGTTGATAAACTTCCCATCCTAAAGCCACCTTTTTCAAAATCTCCGTTTCCTTTGGAAATGAGGTTTGGTTTAGGCTGAAAACGAAGACATAGACCGACGGCTCTCCATCCACCCCATAATAGGTGTAAACTGGGCCAAGCTCCCCTTGAACGGAAAGTCCCTCAGCAAAATAGGTGGCGGCACGCTTTGCTAACTGGAAAGGAACAGGTTCGCCTCCATCCACGGGCTGACCTGAAGTAGCCAAATGCTGCCTGGTGGCACCGTAAGCCGACAGCGACAGAAGAATCAAACCTACCGTTAGCCATAAAACTAACCCAGATTTTCTCATAATTCTTTAACCTCCTTGAATTTTTGGATTTATAGAGATTAACGGCTACACACGTATTTTCTTTAACAAACACACTCCCCTCTCCTGTCAGAGTGATATAAACTCAAACCAGGACCCAAAAAAAGATAAAAAATCAAATGTTCACCCTTTACATTTCTCTCCTCAACCAGCGCCTGGGAGAATTTCCTCTTTTAGTATTAATATACTATTATTCAAGCTTTTGGCAAGCAGTTTTTGACTCTTTGCATAAAAGATCCCCTTTTAAGGATCTTTGAGACTGTTGTGTGGGTACCAGAGTGGAATCCGTGAAGTCTTCTCCATCAGTTGAGGCCTCGACATCGGGAAATGTCGGTTCCAATCAGTATCGGCAATAGATTTCAATCTTTAGATGACGGTCTTAGAACTCTTCACGATTTGGAGGGTTATCGGCAAATTCGGAGTTTTTTGACCTCCGCACTTATCTTTGTTTGGCAAGAAAGACCGCCGGAACCTCGCATTCCCTTATGATTCCGGCGGTCTCAATGTGACCTACGAATTGTTGAACAGAAGGCAACCCGACAGAAGTGAGCCCTCACCCGAACCTGCTGCCCCTGTGGGAAGTCACAGCCACAGGAATGCCCGGCAACTCGTGCCCAGGAACAGGTCAACAAATTCGTGGCCTGCTAGACTATCGCACTCGCAGCCATAGGATCAAAACACGCACGGCTCTTGGTCTTCTATGGGGATGCGCCGGGCAAACTGGCTCACGATGCAGGAGGCGCATACCGAGTCAATTTCACCCGATTCCAGGTATTGATCGACGAACCTGGCGACGGTACTAACATATTGTCCATGGTTCTTCCAGTCGCCATCAGCTTCATTTCCAACGAGTGCCTGGACCTGTGCCTGAAGTTCTTCGCAAGTGATCGGATCTTGGGTCAGTGCCTGCGGGATCATGGCACAGCACAAACAAACAATCATGATGCACGTGATGAGAATTCTCTTACGCATTGTTTAGCTCCTCCCCAAACTTCGGTTACAGATTTTCGTTTATTTCTGGCCATTGTCTCAACTCCGTTTTCCGATCCTCACCTCCTTTACTCTTTAAACCTGACTGCGCCTGCCAGGTTTTTACTTGTGTGCACACCAAGAATAAATCGGCTTTGAAAAGTCCAATCTTTAAAAAAACGCCAAAAAGTCCTTGAGCTGAAGAATGTTGATGGGGACTTGCTTGTCGCGTCGATGATTCCTATCGCCAGATTTTTCGGAGCCTTGCTTGATTCTGGTGCCCTTTTGAAGATTGCTTGTATGCATGTCGATAACATATAACGTGGGAACAACATTCGTTTACTCTGATAAGAGGAAGGAGTGATAAGAAATGAAAAGATTGTTCCTTTTGGGGATAGTTGGAATTTGCATCTTCATCATGTTCAGTGGTTGCTCTAAAAGCACCAGAACCGCCTTGGATGGCAAGATAAAGATTTATCTTGCCGATAAATCTGCGGCGTTTGATGCGGTTAATATCGTGGTTTCACAGGTTTCGGTTCATACCTCAGATGGAGATTCGCTTTCCGGATGGACGGTGATCTGCGACACCACGCAGACTCACGACTTGCTGGAACTGACGAATGGAGCCATGGCATTATTCGCTAACCACCAGCTTGAGCCGGGTCACTATACCCAGATAAGGCTGAAAATAGGTGATGGGTCCCACGTAATAGTGGACGGCAGCCAGTACAACCTCAGGATTCCCAGCGGATCTGAAAGTGGAATAAAGCTCAACCATCAGTTCCAGATTCAAGAAGACGTAACCTACGAACTGCTGCTGGATTTCGATGCTGAGAAATCAGTAATAAACAAAGGAAATGGGCAATATCAATTGAAACCAGTGATCCGGGCTGTTGCCAAGGCGACATCTGGCAGCATCTCCGGCACGGTGAATCCAAAAAGCGTAGAAGCTTTTGCCCTAACAGACCCGGATACGGTGGCTCAGGCTCATTCCGATACCAGCGGCTATTTCAAGCTGATTGCGTTACCCGAGGGTTCATACTCGGTTCACATTGTGGCCGATGACACCACCTATGCGGATACGACTTTTTCTGATGTGGCCGTGCTGGCGGGCCAAACCACCGACCAAGGAAACATACAGCTCCGAAAAAAGTGAACGTTTCTCCGTCCATGATTGCCCCTAGATTCTGACGGCAGAGCTGGCTCCTTCGATTTCCCTGTGCGGTGACTGCTGGGAGTACGAATTGGACCCTAAACCTGGTCTGGGAGAGGCGGCCTGCCTTCTGAGCCATCGCCTCAAAGATAAGAGAGAGATCGCAGTTAAGACCAAGAATTAAGCGTGTGCACCAGAAACATCAGCTGGCCATTTCAGAACTCCTATATTCGTGCAGATCACGACAAAAGAGAGCTTGCCCCCCTCAAAAATCGTAGAAATCTCTTGACTTTAAAGAGTTTTTGAATAGCTTATTGGAAGTAGGATAAGTGCATAGCTGAGTTGGAATCTTTTTCAAAGGAGGATGTCTTGACTCTAAACTGGACTTTTTCCCTGGGAGCACAGGAGATGAAAAGCTCCGCCATTCGGGAGATTTTGAAGATAACTGAAAGACCGGAGATAATCTCTTTCGCCGGCGGATTGCCCGCTCCAGAGCTCTTTCCGGTGGAGGATTTGAAAAAGGCATGTAAATCAGTCTTGGAGAATGTCGGTCCCAAATCTCTGCAATACAGCGTGAGCCTGGGGGTTCCTCCCTTGCGCAAGTTCCTGGCGGAAAGGCTGTCCCAAAAAGTAATGGCACTTACTGAGGAGAACATTCTTGTCACCGGAGGCTCCCAGCAGGGCCTGGACTTGGTGGGAAAGATGTTCTTGGATAAGGGAAGCGTGGTGATCTGTGAGAGTCCTACCTATCTTGGAGCCATTCAAGCTTTCAATGTTTACAATCCGCATTATGTTACCGTAGAGATGGACGAGAACGGAATGCTGACCGACCAGGTGGAGGAAAACATAAAGAAATATAAGCCTCGTCTAATCTACGTGGTCCCTAATTTCCAGAACCCTTCCGGAATTACCTTAAGCTACGAAAGAAGAGAGCATCTGGTCAAACTGGCCAAGGAATATTATGTTCCCATCATCGATGATAATCCGTATGGGGAGCTGAGGTATATTGGAAAAGATGTTCCCTCACTTAAGAGCTTGGGTGGAGATTTGGTGATTCAACTGGGCACCATCTCCAAGATCATATCTCCGGGATTGAGAATCGCCTGGATCGTCGCCCCCACACAGGTGATGACCATGTTCGAGCGTCTAAAACAGGGAGCAGATTTACACACCAACACCTTTGCCCAATATGTGGTGGCCGAATATGTGAAAGATGGCAGGTTAGACAAACATATCGAGGAGATTAAAGCCGCCTATGGAGAACGAAGAAACGTGATGATAAAGGCGATGACCGAATATTTTCCGGAAAATGTCAAATGGACTGAGCCGGAAGGCGGGCTTTTCCTGTGGGTGGAACTACCTCCAGAAATCTCCGCTACAGACCTGTTGCAGGAGGCATTGAAGCAAAAGGTGGCCTACGTACCCGGAAAGCCTTTCCATCCCTATGAGGATAAAGACAACACTCTAAGGCTCAATTTCTCCAATGCCTCACCTGAGATGATCATAGAAGGGATTAAGAGACTGGGCAAGGTCTTCAAGGAGAACATTGCCCAGACCGCCAAATTGAGAAAGGTTGCCTCCAAATAGAATGATCTTCTGAGCCTAAGGAGCTGTCCTTCAGGGACTGTTGAAAAACCCCTTCGTTGGTGCGGGAATTGTCATCAAGATCCCGCTTCGTGGGGGATTTCCCGCACCAACTTAACTCTTTGGGTCTTTACCGCAATCAACCTCAGTCTCCACTTAGTTGATTTCTTCACCACTCCCTTCAGCCTGAACCCATAACCTAAACTTTCAGCTAATAATGAAGCGTCGCAACTTCTCTGCGATGTTCTATTCTCAGGCTAACCTCAGCTACCAAAGAACTTGATGGAAACTCCAAGAAGTTTATCATTTCTTCTTGGGTCTTTTTTAAGGATTTCGTTGAATTTGTAAGGATATATTTCGCTTCAAATAGGATGGGGTTCTAATACAGAAATTACAATGGTTTTCCTGTGTTTTTTGGTTGACAAAATTGATGAAAATGTTATCTTTTAGTTTGGAAGGGAATGGAGAGGTTTTATCGTTTAATCCAAGGATGGTTATAAAGTTACCGCCGGTGAAGTGCGGGGGACGAAAACTTCTTCTTGACTTCTTGCAACGCCTTATTGAGGCTGCATAGTTACTTTTGTCCGAATCCTGGATCCATAGAACAAGAGGAATTTGCAAAATGACAGGGTAATTATCTTTCCTAAAGAGTTTTTTAAAAGTCAGAGAGATTAAAAAAACTATAAAAGGATCAGACTCTAATATTTTCGCAAATGCTTGCTGAGCTAAACCCAATGCCTAAAAAAACTTTGATAGCTCCCGATCTAAAAAGGAGGTGAGGCGTCTTTTTCACGGATCGGGATTTCCCAATCTAACAGTTAATGATAAGGCAATTCGAACATCTTATTTTGTCAAGGAGGTGATGCTTTTAACAATGCACTAAATCTAAAACTTGTGTCCCCAAACTTTCATACTTAGGAGAAAAAAGATGCTAAAGAAAACATTTATCGTTTTGGCTTTATCATTTGCCTTCACTCTGCTGATGGTGTCCTCTGTAGCCATAACAGCATACGCATCGGATGAACAGGAAACCCAGGGCGCCATGACTCCGTCCCCTGCGCACCGAGGTGGTAAGAATGTTAGTCCCACGGGTTCCGCTCTTGTCCCGTCTAAATTATCTATGGCCCCGGAGAGACTACCACTTGAGACGGAGCCCAAACATAATCCCGCAGGAAGCCAGATGCTTGTCGCCTGGTTGACCATCCCCGTTACATGTGATGGAAACATCGACGCAACAGAATGGTCAGATGCCTATATGTACGACGTCTCTGACACCACCGGTCAGGAGGACGGTATTCCGGATCCTGTGGGTACGGTCTACCTCTGGCTCAAACAGGATGACAGTGGTATCTACTTTGCGATTAGGAATAATGCTGACGCCACGCTCGACGACTGGGACAACGTTGGGCTCTACTTCGATGACGACTACGATGGGTGCTTTCCTGCCTCTGCCACCTATGAAGGCAACAACTGGTTGGTATACAGGACAACAGGCAGCTACGTCGAATGGCGTTGGATCCAGGACCTCGACTGTGGTTTTCCACCTAATTATGTATGTACTGCAGATAATTATGGTGGTAATTACCAATGGGCACCGACATGCTTCGGCATCGGGATCGGACCTACTGGGGTGGTCGACTTCGAGGTGATGATCCCTTATGGAGTGGTGGATGAGTATTTGGACCTGACTATGCCACCCGAGTCGCTCGGATTCTTCATGTATTGTCAGGACGGAGCTACCAGCGAGTTTCACGCTTCATGGCCAAGCCAATACTATGGCAACACTTTTAGCGACCCCTGTTACTACGGTCGCCTGATCTGCGAAGGAGAAGAACAAGAGTGGCCCAACCACAAGATGCACTTCCCACAGTTGCCCGATTTGGAAGGTTGGGACGTGTATGCCGTCTTCCCCAAGACCTTGGCTGATGACTGGCAGTGTTCACGAACCGGCCCGGTCTTGGACATTCACTTCTGGGGCTCCTGGAAAGACATAGACGGTGATCCCTACACCGACGACTTTTACACTCCCATGCCCTGGTTTCAGCTCAGCATTCACCGCAATATCCCTGCGGATGCCGATACTCCCTATAGCAGACCGGGCGAGCAGGTGTGGTTCTGGGAAGGGGAAGTCCCAGGCACACCCTTCGAGCCGCCCGCCATGGAGCACTGGTATGATCCGAACGTTGATACGTTCTACTGTAACGACCACGTTCCCTACTGGCGCTACGACTTCATCTTTGATGAAGCTGTTCCGCCACCAGAGCCATTCTTCCAGTATAAGGATTCCATCTACTGGTTGAACGTCTCCGCGCTGGATATACCTGAGCCATACGAGTGGGGATGGAAGAGTTCACGGGATCATTTCGCGGATGATGCAACTTATACGGACAACCCTCCTGACGGACCCTGGTTTCCATTATACGAGCCGCCAAGATGTAACTGGTTTGACGTCTATTTCAACTCGGCTGGAGACCCCGAAGATCAGGGGTCAACCAACTACTACGGTGCGGGATGGTATCGATACGAGTACTGGTGGAATATTTGGTTCTACAACAACCCCTTCGTGCTTAATCCCAAACATATCTGGCTTGACTTCTACATCGAGGAAGTCGGTCCTGCGGCCTATGCCGAGTTTGCCATTAACTGGTCGACCGACTTGTGGTATTATGAAGGCGTACCTGGCAGACCGCCTCTTCCCGGGGATGACGAGACGCTCTATATCGGGCGTCAGGTCTTTCCGGTTAGTCCAGGTCCTAACACCATTGACTTCTGGATTCCCGATTACAACCCAGAGTGGGTCTCCATCGACTTTGTTGCAACGGACGTGGTGATCAACGGGTGGATCTGGCACGAATGCGTGCAGACCTCCATGGATCTGGCCTTTGTGATCACCGGGGAGGAAGCTCCGCCTGAAACTGGGCGGAATCACTTTAAGACCTGGTGGATTTATCCCCCCGAGCCTTCCGGGGAAATCGTCTTTGTCCAGGATCAGTTCATGGAGGAGGATCTCACCCTTGTCGAGATAAGGTTCATTTCTAACCCGGTCAAAAAGGTAGTTGATAGCGATACCTTTGATATCATAAGACCAGAGGACCATCTGAACTGGTATAGGACGACTGGTAGGGACACATTAATTGAGGTAGAATATGTGAATCAGTTTGAATCTACCACAGTGGTTATAGACTTTGTGGAATATCTGCTGGTTCCTACTCAAAAGGAGCCCCATTCTCGGCCTGAGAGTCTGGACCACTACAAGGCTTACAATATACAGGACCCGGTGGAGTTTCCTGTTCAGCTTTCTCTGGAGGACCAGTTTGACGTCATGTATGGATCACCTGAGTTTATAGAATATCTCGTGCCCAGATACTTCCTAACTCCGGCCATAAAGAACATGGAACAACCGCAACTGTTTGACTCTATCACCCATTATGTGGCTTATGAGATTTTCCCCAAGCGAGACTTTACAATATCGGTGCCTACTTCGGATCAATTCGGACCGCATTATCCTGACGTTCGGGAAAGCTGGATGTTACTGGTGCCAAGTAAGAAGAGGATTGTTCCGCCTTGTGATCCGCCAACTATCGGCTGCCCGGCTGACGAGAGCCAGAGCCAAAACGGCGTTTACACCACCACCACCCAGTGGACTGCAGACGATGGAAATCCCGCTGATCCCAGTGTCGAGTTAATCAGCGTTGCGGTTCAGCCGCCCCTACCACCGGGAATCTCAGCCGCCAATGTGAACTTCCTTGGACCGGCTCCCGGTCCTGGTCTCGGAGTGAAGACGACTTGGGGCACGGTTACCTATACCGTGAATGATCACTGTCAAGCTGGCGGCGCCATAACCCTGGTTACTACAAACAACTGTCCCCCGCCAGCCAATACGGCTACATGCTCGTTCAACGTAACCTTGACCAACGATCCCCCGGATATTACCCAGCCCGATTCCCTGGAAGGCTACGTCAACTCTGTTGTGGAGTATGACATAACCGGCACCGATCCAGATGGGGATATCATCCATGACGCCGCTTCCATACAGATTGTGCCCGACTGCGGTACCTATTCAATAACCAGAACCTCTGGCAGCGGAACTTCTTCTGGCACCTGGCACGTCAGCTGGAACACCGATGGTTGCACAGTTTGCATCACCCACCTGGTCATCCACGATCTGACCGATACCTGCGGAGCGACCTCCTACTGCACCACCAAGGTGCATCTGTCTGAAGAGAGAGAATGCGACCCTAACGATCCTTACGACTGCGATACTCTTTGGGTTGAGTGCGGAAACATGCGGGTTCCTCCTGGTGGTGGGTTGGTTACAATTGACTTGACCATAGCCAACGACGAGACTCTTGGTACAATTGTGGTACCACTCAGCTATGAGGGCAATCCTGAATGCTGTGACTCCATGCCTGAGGATGAGAACACGGTGGAAAAGGTCTTTGCCGGCTCAGTCGTGGAGGATTGGGAAATAAAGATTGTTGGCATTGACCACCAGGCGAAGAAGGTTATATTGGCTGCCACACCAATAGCTCCGCCGGATCAATACTTGCCGCCTGGAAAGGGACACTTCGCCACGCTGACCCTCTATGGTGACTCATGCTGTACCATCTTGCTGGACACCACTCTTGTCCTACCTAACAATCACGTAAGCTTCTATGATCCCTTAGGCTTCGGGTTCTATCCTGTGTGTCGCATCGACACGTGCCATATAGAGAGAAACAATCCCCCGGTAATTGAACAGCCTGATTTTCTTGAAGGCTATGTGGACGACGTGGTGGAGTATACCATCACCGGAACCGATCCTGACGGAGATATCATTGAAGACGACGCCTCCATAGACATTCAGCCCGGCTGTGGTAGCGGCTATTGGATAACCAGAACCTCAGGGCATGGAACTCACACCGGCACCTGGGAGATAACCTGGTATACCGATGGCTGCACACCTTGTGACACACATATGGTCATCCACGACTTGACCGATGTGTTTGGGGTAACTGCCTATTGCACCACCTGGATTCATCTGTCCCGGCCTGAGAGCCTCTACTGGAAGCCACCTTACGAGGATTACGCTCCCAATGGCATGCCGGATATCGATCAAAAGCAGGATGGTTGGAGGAAGGTCGAAACTGAGCAGTGGAGTTTCTGCGGACCTTGTGCAGTTGCGAACTGCTTCAAGTGGTTCGACTCCAAGTATAACGTTCCTCCTGGCGGTCCCGGAGACGGATCTGACCAGTTCCCGCTGGTGAGGGATTATCTTGACAACAATCCTCCTCTGGTAGGATTTGACGACCACGATCCTTGGAACGTAGATCACACCGCCACTCCTTGGAATCCTGGTATTGGACCACCTCCACCCACGCCTCAACCATTTGTTCCTGGACCACAGACTCCAGGTCAAGTGCCCCCATGGGGTGAGCTGGTTGAGAGGTTGGCTTGGTACTTCAACACCGACGGAATCCAAATCGAATACTGTGAGTTTACGGGAACCCGAGTACAGGATATGCAAGCAGGGATCGACGCCTGGCTTGAAAGCGAAACCTTCACCGACGGCAGCAGCCTCTTTGACAGTCTATGTGAGGTGACTACCAAGGCACCCACCTTTGCTTATGTGGAGTCCCTGGTGGAGAAGTGTGAGGACGTGATTCTGCTTCTGGGCTTCTGGTTCCAGGAGAATCCGCAAGAGTTTGTCAGGGGAGATCTTAATCAGGATGGCATGGTTGGTGTGGATGATTTAGTCCTCGTGCTGCACGGACCACCTTTCTTCTGTGACGATGCTGCCGACATTGACGATGACGGGACGCTGGATCGGGATAGCGACAGCACATATCTTTGGAACTACATCTTCGTGGGCGGTCCACCGCCGCCTCCACCATTCCCGGATTGTGGTCCTGATCCCACTTCAGATGGACTGTTCTGCGCCGACTTTCCTGATTGTCCTCCACCCAGTGGCGAGTGGCGCAGAATCGGTGGACACTACGTCACCGTGGCAGGCGTTAATTCCGAAACATATAGGATAGCATTCTCCGATCCCTTCATCGACGCCGCTGAATTTGGTGCTCCGGGGAGAGTAGGTAACGGCACGCTCATTGCTCACAGCTTTCCGCATGATCCCACAGTGCATAACGACGAAGGCAACGTCTCGCATGATATCTATACTGTAGATCCGACATCTGTCAGCCCCGGAGGGGTCTGGTGGCTGCCGGATTATGCAATCAACGGGGACCCCGGCTGGTGGTCCTGGAACTTCTATGCTCAGAATGTTCCGGATGAATTCGTGGATTCGACTGCAGTCTGGAATGGAGCCTCCCAAATCTACACCGAAGTGGAGTACTGCGTGCACATCAGCCCCTGGGAGTATCGAGGTGATTGCAATGGCGACGGTATCATAAACTCAGCAGACGTGGTCTGCTTGATTGACTATCTGTTCAAGGGCGGACCCGCACCAGACCCATTGTCAGAGGGAGACGTTACCTGTGACGGTATCGTAAACTCCGCCGATGTGGTCTTCTTGATCGATTACTTGTTTAAGAATGGACCGGTTCCGCGCTGTTGTGACCTCTAATCCTTCCGGGACGAGAGACCCGGACCCAGATAAAAAGACCCCCGCCCAAAAAGTGGGGGTCTTTTTTTACATTCAGGCCATGTTTGCTGATGGAGCAACAAAATTTTGTAAGATATCACCCTGTAACTTCCTCTTCCCCCCGGTTTAGAGTGAACCATATGGGCATGTCGAAAAAATCACCCTGTCATTCTAAGCGAGTTCATATGGATGAACTCCGCGACCGAATCCCGCCCCTGGCGGGATTCCCTCACCTTAGGCGAGATCGCAATGACTTTCCTTTGAGCTTTTCAACGAGCCCTTCAGGATAGTTCTAAATGCTTCGGTATCAAGTTAATAATGTAGCGTCGCAGCTTGCCTGCAACGTTTTATTCTCGGGCTAACTTTCTTTACCAAAAAAACTTATGGAAACTCCAAGAAGCTCATCATTTCTTCTTGGGTCTTTCTTGGGGATTTTCTTGAGTTTGTAGGGATATACTTGGCTTCAAATAGAATGGGTTTCTGATCCACAAAATACAATGGGTTTTCTGTATTTTTTCCTTGACAAAATCGATGAAAATGTTATCTTTCAGGTTGGAAGGGGAAGGAGAAGTTTTGTTGTTTTAACCAAGGATGGTTAGGAAAATGTCCGCTTGCATCGTGCGGGGGACTAAAACTTCTTCTTTTCAATTTTTATTGGGCCGTTTTTTTGAGCTAACTGGATACACATTCCTGCAAGAGGAATTTGCAAAATGAGAGGATAATTATCTCTCCTTCAAAGATTTTTTGAATCCAGAGAAACCGAAGGAAAAGAGTCGTAATAGTCCGCATTTTAACATTTTAGCAAATGATCTATAAGCTAAGCCGAAGACCTAAAGAAACTTTGCTATCTCCCGATCTAAAAGGAGGTGAGGTGTCTTTTTTCCGGATCGGGATTTTTCCAATTTAATCTAAATAACAGTAAAGCAATTTAACATCTAATTTTTTTAAGGAGGTGATGTCTTAAAGCATTCCTAAGAATCAAAACTTAAGTTTCAGAACCCTTTATACTTAGGAGGAAAGAAAGATGTTAAAGAAGACCGTAATAATTCTTGCTGTATCCATCGCCCTGCTTTTGTGGGCAGCTCCTATGGTTCTTGGGGCAGATACTCAGGTCAAGCATGCTCCCTTCGAGAAACTGCCTTCCGCGACCTTGATATCGCCCAGAAGCACCGCAAGCTATACACCTGTGGGAGCTGTGACAGGCGAGGTCAACAGAGTTGCCGGGGCCAAAGATTTTTGCAGCCTCTATGGAGTACCATATTACGCCATAAGCGACTGGTTCTTGGGCCAGGAATGGTACGCCAACTACCAGGACCCGGAGGAGTATGGATGCGTGAATGTGTGGCCCTTCGAGGTGACCACCGTGGGGTTCAACATTGTCGTGGATCATGCATTCACCTTTAATGTGCAGGGCTTTGTGCTGGATGCGGATCTTTCTGATCCCACCTGCCCTGTCCCTGGTGGAGTGCTGTGTCAGACCCCCACGTATAACGTCGCCATTCCCGGTGCCGGACACTGGATTATCGGCCTGCCTATGGTGGATATGTGCTGCGTCTACGGGGTCTACTTCGCAGCTATCTACCTCCCGGACGACATTTCGGCAGAGCTAGCCGATCCCGTCTGTGAGGATGACGTAAGCGACGTCTGCCGCAGTTACAACGATTATGGCAATGGCTGGGAGGATCTGGTGGTGGATTGGGGCTGGCCCGGAGAGATGCTTCTGTGGTCCGAGGGCTACACCGAACCGCAGAACGACTGTCCCATACAAGAGTGGCCTAACCACAAGATGCACTTCCCCCAGTTGCCGGATTTGGAAGGCTGGGACGTGTATGCTGTGTTTCCCAAGACTTTGGCCGATGACTGGCAGTGTTCACGAACCGGCCCGGTCTTGGACATCCACTTCTGGGGCTCCTGGAAAGACATAGATGGTGATCCCTACACCGATGACTTTTTCACTCCCATGCCCTGGTTCCAGCTCAGCATCCATTTGAATACCCCCGCGGATGCTGATACTCCCTGGAGCAGGCCGGGCGAGCTGGTGTGGTGGTGGGAAGGGGAAATCCCAGGCACACCGTTCGAGCCGCCCGCCATGGAGCACTGGTTTAATCCAAACACCGGCGTGACCACGTCCCCTACTGGCGCTATGACTTCATCTTCGATGAAGCTGTTCCGCCACCAGAGCCATTCTTCCAGGATAAGGACGTCATATACTGGTTGAACGTCTCCGCCATGGAAATACCTCCGCCCTACGAGTGGGGCTGGAAGAGTTCACGGGACCATTTTGCGGATGATGCAACCTATACGGACAATCCTCCTGACGGACCCTGGTTTCCATTGTTCGAGCCGCCAAGAGCCAACTGGTTTGACGTCTATTTCAATTCGGAGGGAGAACCCGAAGACATGGGGTCGACCAACTACTACGGTGCGGGGTGGTATCGGTACGAGTACTGGTGGAATATGTGGTTCTACAATAACCCCTTCGTGCCTAACCCCAAGCATATCTGGCTTGATTTCAATATCGATCCAGTCGGTCCTTATCCCTATGCCGAGTTTGCCATTAACTGGTCAACCGACTTGTGGTATTATGAAGGGGAGCCTGGCAGGCCGCCTCTTCCCGGGGATGACGAGACCCTCTATATAGGGCGTGAGATCTTTCCGGTTGGTCCAGGTCCTAACACCATTGACTTCTGGATTCCCGATTACAACCCGGAGTGGGTTTCCATAGATTTTGTAGCAACGGACGTGGTGATCAACGGTTGGATCTGGCACGAATGCGTGCAGACCTCCATGGATCTGGCCTTTGTGATTACCGGCGAGGAAATTCCTGACACTGTGCGGAATCACTATAAGACCTGGTTGTTTGAGTACCAGCCTTTCGAGGAAATCGTCTTTGTCCAGGATCAGTTTATGGAGGACGACCTCCAACTCGTCTCTTTAGAGTTCCTCTCTAACCCGGTCAAAAAGGTAGTTGAAAACGATACCTTTGACATCATAAGGCCAGATGATCATCTGACCTGGTATCGGGCGTTTGGTAGGGACACATTGATTGAGGTAGAATATGTGAATCAATTTGAATCTACCACAGTGGTTATAGACTACGTGGAGTGGCTGCTGGTTCCTACTCAAAAGGAAGGCCATGCTCCCCCCGAGAATCTGGACCACTACAAGGCTTACAATATACAGAACCCGATGGAGTTTCCTGTTCAGCTTTCTCTGGAGGACCAGTTTGACGTCATGTATGGATCACCTGAGTTTATAGAAGTTCTCTGGCCCAGATACTTCCTCACTCCGTGCATAAAGAATATGGAACACCCGCAACTTTTTGACTCTGTCACCCATTATGTGGCCTATGAGATGATCCCCACGCGATACTTTCCTCTACCGGTGGCTACTTGGGACCAATTCGGATCGCATGTTCTGAGTGTTCTTGAGAGCATGTGGTTACTGGTGCCTAGTAAAAAGAGGGTTGTTCCGCCTTGTGATCCGCCAACTATCGGCTGCCCGGCTGATGAGAGCCAGAACCAAAACGGCGTTTATACCACCACCACCCAGTGGACAGCAGATGACGGAAATCCTGGTAATCCGGCTGTCAACCTAACCTCAGTTGCAGTCGATCTTGCCATGCTGCCACCCGGAATCTCAGCCGCCAATGTGAATTTCA